>Ga0315543_1000026_pt1 | contig 188517 bp, 138 predicted proteins | sample SalMarSW160210MG_2_FD_203098 | JGI IMG/M metagenome (GOLD analysis project Ga0315543, IMG submission 203098) | Salt marsh sediment microbial communities from the Plum Island Ecosystem LTER, Massachusetts, United States - Salt Marsh Sediment SW1601-210 ...
TTTCCGATACTATGCCCTGGCCGACGGCGTAAAAGCCTTTCTGGCGGGTTGTGAGGCCCCATTTCGGGGAGGAAAGACCCAACCCCGCGCCGATCCGCAGCTCATGTTGCCAATATAGCCAAATTTTGGGGGAAACTCCTGGTAGAAAAGGGGTTGACACGGAAGAACGAGCCCGGTACGCTTACTTATTAGCCCAGAAGGTAATGAGAAAATGGGGTTCGACGTCTCCAGATTGGCAAAGCGGTACAACTCGCTTGCGCTCCCATTAAGCTCAGTGAACGTAGGTCGCTTGCTCTCCTGGGCGATGAATGATCCGCAGAAGGAGGGAAAGTCAATGGCAGAGACGAAATCGAAAAGCAGGACCGTGGTGAAAGTCAAGGTGATTGTTCTTCTGGCGTTGCTGATCATTGTTTTGGTCATCGTTCTCCAAAATACCGAGGCGGTCGAGACCAAACTGGTCTTCGCTACAGTGACAATGCCTCGCGCACTGCTGCTGTTCACGACGACGATCATCGGTTTTGCAGCGGGAGTTCTTGTGTCGTTGAGCTTGTCGAAGAAACGGCAATCTCGCGACTAATCGCCGCGGTTCTTGAATCCGAGCATGGACACCTAAGGGGGAAAAGGATGATATACCGAGCCATAGTGTCCGGTGTCATCTTGGTTGGCTGGCTCGTGTTGCGGGCTATAGGGGGCGCCATGATAAGCAGGAGGGTGAAGGGAGGGACTCTGAGGCCCCAAAATGCCCTTGTTGCTCGTAAGATGGTCACGCTCCTTCTGCTCCTGTTGCTGGTGCTTGCTCTCGGATTCACGTGGGGAGCAACTCCGAAGACCATGTGGGTTTCTGTGGCGAGCATTGTCGTGCTCATAGGCATCGCGTTTTTCGGCGTCTGGTCCCTCATCAACAATGTTGTTGCGGGCTTCATTTTAGTTCTCTCACGTCCTTTCGAGATCGGCGACGAGATCGTTATTCTTCCCGACAACATTCAGTGCACCGTTGCTGATATGACTGCGGTATTCCTTGTGCTCAAGGATGGCGATGGGACCGTCATAATCATGCCCAATAACTTTGTCTTCCAGAGAATCGTCAAGAAGCTCAAGAAGGAGAGCTAACCGCCCGCCACGCAGGCGTCTCAAACCACCTGCGATGCTGCAGAAGTGCTTGACCGCTTGTTGGCGGAATGGCTGAATCAAAAACCCCGCCTTGGGAGAACCGTGGGATGAAGGCTGAAGTGATCTATCGAATCATCATATCGGGGGGGATACCCGTCGCAGGTTTCGTGGTCCGAGGGATCATCGGCGCCTCGATAAACAGAAGAGTAAGATCAAAAACCTTGAACCCACAAAGCGGACTCCTGGCGCGCAAGTTGGCGACGGCTTTCATTCTGATCGCTGTGATCCTTGCGGTGGGTGTGGTATGGGGCGTCGCCCCGAGAACCATATGGGTTTCTCTTGCGAGCGTAATCACTTTAGTCATCCTGGGCTTCTTTGCCGTCTGGTGCATCTTGAGCAACATCGTCGCCGGGCTGATCCTGGTCATCTCCCGACCCTTCGACATTGGTGATGAGATTGTTCTGATTCCGGAGAACATTCAGGGCACCGTGAAGAACATCACCGTCATGTTTCTCGTGCTGGAAGATAGCGAGGGCAACGCCATATCCATTCCGAACAACCTGATCTTCCAGAGGATGGTCAAGAAGGTTGAGAAAACAGCACAGAGCGACCGTGGAGCCGGAGAGGCGACGGCAGACTGAACCCAGGCCTTTCACAGTGGGAGTGAGTCTTCCAGAAAGCCGGAGAAGGTCCTCGAGATGGGGAGTAACACGATTATGAGTTCGCAGGTGAGAGTCGTGTTTGTGCTGGGGTTGGTTCTTGCCCTGATCGGCGCCGTGCTGGAATGCAAGGCAGAGGTCCCTCCCGGTGAGAAACTTACGGTCGGCACAAAGGAGGCTCCGCCCTTCGCGATCAAGGGTCCGGACGGTTCCTGGAGCGGCATTAGCATAGACCTCTGGCGGGAAATTGCCCAGGAGCTCAACCGGAAGTATGAGTTCCGTGAGCTGGACCTCCAGAAGTTGCTCCAGGGCGTCAAAGAGCGTTCTCTTGACGCAGCGGTCGCCGCCCTGACGGTCACCCCCGAGCGCGAGGAGGCAATGGACTTCACCCACCCCTTTCACACCTCGGGCTTGGGAATCGCCGTTGTCGCGCGGAAGGGGCGATGGCTGGTAGTCCTGCAACGCTTCTTCTCCTGGACCTTCCTCAAAGTCATCACGGGCCTCGCCCTCGTCCTTCTTGCGGCTGGCACCCTCGTGTGGTTATTCGAACGACGGCGCAACCGCGAGCAGTTCGGCGGCGACGTAGCCAAAGGCCTGGGCGACGGATTCTGGTGGTCCGCCGTCACCATGACCACAGTCGGCTACGGCGACAAGGCCCCAAAGACCGCTGCCGGGCGTATTGTAGCGCTGGTATGGATGTTCACGGGCATCGTGTTGATTTCGGGATTCACCGCGGCGCTCGCCTCCGCGCTCACCACCGCCGGCCTCGAGTCGCGAGTCCGAGGGCCCGAGGACCTCCCCCATGTGAGGGTCGCCACCGTAGCCGGGACCACCAGTGAGGACTACTTGCGCAACATGCACATCAGGTTCAAGCCGCACAATACGCCCGCTGCCGCGGTCGAAGCCGTCGCCACCGGCAAAGCGGACGCCGCCGTTTATGACGCTCCGATGCTTCGCTACCTTGTCGCGGAGCGCCACGATACCGCGCTTCGCGTGCTGCCGCGCAAATTCCAGCGACAGGACTACGCCATCGCCCTACCTTCCGGAAGCCCGCTACGGGAGCCCATCAACCGCGTCCTCCTTCGGAAGATCACGGAACCCGCCTGGCAGGATACTCTCTATAAGTACCTTGGAGGCTAACGTGTCGCGAGGTGCTCCGCACCGGCCCCCTGTCGAGGCCCCCCCCGTCCCGGAGACTCGGAGTCGCCCGTCTCACAGCCATCTCTTTTTCCTGAAATACATGATCATGCCCAGGCCTATCGCGGCCATGATAATCCAGACAACACCGTAGCCATAGCGCCACTTCAGTTCCGGCATGTACTCGAAATTCATGCCGTAAATGCCGGCAACGAAAGTGAGAGGAATAAAGATCGTCGCCACCAGCGTCAGGAGCTTCATGACCTCGTTCATCTTGTTGCTCATGCTCGACAGATAAATGTCAAGAATACCGGCAACCGTGTCCCGCAGCGCCTCTATGGTGTCGATCACCTGGATGGTGTGATCGTAAACATCTCTAAGATACAGCCGCGTGGCCTTTTTTATGAGCGGCGAATCGCCTCTTTCCAAACTGCTTACAACCTCCCGTAAGGGCCAAACCGACCTCCGTAACGATATCAGCGACCGTTTCAATCGCTGAATAGCGGGTAGCGTCCCCGGTTTCGGGTTGGGGAGAAGTTCATCTTCCAGAAGCTCCACCTTGTCGCTGAGTTTCTCCAGAACGAGAAAATAGTTGTCAACAATCGCATCAACCAGACAGTAGGCCAGATAATCGCTCCCCATCTTTCGGATTCGACCCTTCGCCGTCCGGATTCTCTCTCTGATGTGCTCGAAGACATCTCCCTCTCTTTCCTGGAACGAAATCACGAAATTGGAGCCGAGAATGAGACTGACTTGCTCCACGGCGACCGCGTCGTTCTCTTCCTCAATATAGAGCATTTTCAGAACGACAAAAATACGGTTTGTGAAATCCTCCATCTTCGGACGTTGTTCTGTGTTCACAATGCTTTCTAAAACAAGAGGGTGCAGGCCAAAATGCGTCCCGATCCTCTCCATGACCTCCAGATCGTGAAGCCCATCCACGTTTATCCAGGTCACGGAGGGCTTATCTCTGAAGGGAAAACATTCCTCAACGCTTTTCGCCTCTTTTTCCTCAACGCGCGCCTCGTCGTAGTCAATTACCGTAATCCTGACCCTCTCCGCCTTCCTTTTTCCCACGTGAACAGGAGTCCCCGGCGGAAGACCAATCGTTCGAGATGCTTTTCTCATCACTTTCTTCATCGGAGTCCACCTCCATTATGCGGAATGTACTATGACGGGTTACCGGCCACACTCGGCCGCGTCAGACAGCCCAGCGAGTTACAACATACTGTCCCCCGATATACTATCTTTTCCCCGCGTTCGCACCATAGCTTTCATCCGGGCAATCCAGCGGTACTGTCCTCGTCGGAGGGCGTCTCGCGGTCCATTCTAATCGGCGCGCCTTGCCTCCTTGTGAAATATTTGAAAACGGAAGAGGGCAAACGCACCATCTGCCGGATGCCCCCGGCGCTGGAGAGGTTTCTCACCATTCCCCAGGACTGCGAGATGAATTCCCGGACCACGACCTTCTCCTCAACTTCGCCAACTTCCCGCACCGAGGCCAGACGGTGGATCGAATACAACCCGATCAGGAACGCGAAGAAGAACAGAAAATCCCACTGCTGCAAGTTCAACGTGGGCAAAAGCAGGTCCCCCCCGGGGCTTCTCCACCTCAATGTCCAGGAGAGCTCGCGCTTCGCGAAGAAGTCCGCGAACCGGCCTCCCAGTATGGGGCCAAGGCCCGCCGCCAACGAATTGATGAGGCTGTTCGCGACCAGGTACGGCGTCGCCTGCCCTCTCGGCGCCAGTTTAAGCGCGATGTTTCCTGAAGCGAGAGTTACGCCGGCGATCGAAATGCCCATGAAGATATGTATGGCTATCAAGAGTGGCACGCTTAACGTGTACCTTCCGGGCATCGTCGTGAACGTCCAGGCGAGTATGCACAGCATAAACAAAGGCCCGCTGACCGCCAGCACCGACTTGTTGCTGAAACGATCCGACAGTTTCCCCCAGATTCGCAGGAAAGAAAAGTTCATCAACAGGCTCAACACCGTTAGGCCAATGATGGATGACATCCCCAATTCTAATCTCTTCAACATGTAAACAATGAAGAACGGAGCTGCCAGATTGACCGCGAAGTTTCACGTACCCAAAAACCTCACCAGATTTCGAAAGTTCACATCCCGAAAGGGCTGCACAAGGAGCTTGAAGAATCCTGTCCCCAGGGGCGCCATGCGCGGTTCGGGTATGGTTGAAATGAAGTAGACCCCGAGCATTCCCACAGCGAACCCCAGGAAGAACAAGATCGAGTAGCCTTGCAGCTCATAAGTCGAGAAGTGCTTTTTCCAGATGTCAAGGTAAACGGCCGCGGCAAGGCTCAGGACAATGCCCAATGCCGCGGCGAGGCGCATTCGTTTTGAGAAGAAAGATCCCAGCCGCTCCTGGGGAACGAGGTCTCGCATCCACGAGTTCCAACTGGCGTTCGTCACCGCCCCGAACGCGGCATTGAGCGTCATGCCTACAAGCAAAATCAGCAGCCCTGCTCGCACCGAAAAAAGAAAGGGAATCAGCGCTATCAATAGCCAGAACGTTCGGCTCACAGCCGCCGACAGGACGGCGATCATCCGCCTGTTTCCCACCTTCTGCACCAAGAGGATGGAGGGGACTTGAATGAGCTGAGCCAAAGCAGGAATGGCAGCCAGCAGTCCAATGACCAAGTTGGAAGCTCCGAGCTTCAGGGCGAAAGCCACCAGAAAGGCGCCTCCCGTCAGCGTAACAATGGCCTGGCTGGTCAGCCCGTCCTTGATGACCTGCCTCAGGCCGGATTCGACTTGCTCTTCCGTTAAGGTGTCTTTGACCGCAAATGCCATTCTAAAGGTCTCCGGAGCCCTGAACAAGCGCCTGTGACAACTCGGCACTGAAAGGACGGAATGTCCTCGGTCCAGTATTCTCGACAACATAGCACCTACGAGGGATCCGCTTCAAGCGTTGACTTTCGGACATCCGGGGCGCGAAAGGCGCTCACCGCCTCTCCTGTGCGCCGTCGGGTCGGCACTTCATCGCGCTCCGCTCACCAGAGGCTGTCCGCCGATTCAAACCGTATTTGTGGCAGGGGTTTCTTGCGGGGATCCCGCGAATGACGTATAATTTTGTCAGTGGCAAATCCGGCGCTCGCGGTCTGCACAATCCAGGTCGATAGAGCCGGAGCGCGACCGCATTGATTCCATCGAATAGGAGGAGATTATGGGCGGACTGGCATTTCTCGTTCCCACGCTGGTTCTCATTGCGGCTTTTGCCGTTGTTGTCAAGGTGGGCACAGTGGCACTGAGAATGACGGGGCTTGACGCCAAGCGCGCAAGGTTCCAGGCCCTATCCGCGTTCACAGGAACCGGATTCACCACCAGGGATTCGGAACTCGTCGTCAGGGACGACCGCCGGCGCCGAATCATCATGACCCTCATGGTCCTCGGCAATGCTGGCTTCGTCACCGTTCTGGCGACCCTGGTTGGGTCTTTGGTGCTTGTCAAAAAAGCTGTTCAGGTTCCGATTCACATCGTCGCAATTGTGCTCTGCATTTACCTGATCTACCGCATCGGTGCGCGACGGCGGCTCATGCGGAAATGGTCGGAGTGGATAGAACGCAAGCTCGCCAGATGGACCAGCCTGCAGGAAATCCCCATCGAAGAAGCGTTTCACCTTGCCGAAGGGCACGGAGTGGCCGCCGTTCGCGTCCGACCCGATTCGGAAGTTATCGGCCACAGCCTCGCGGAAAATGCTCTGGCGGGGAAGGGTGTTGTCGTTCTCGCTATCGAGCGGGAGGGGGAGACGGTCGCCTCCCCAAAGGCCAGCGAGGTCATCCAGCGAGGAGACCGCCTGATCTGTTACGGAAGGATCAAAGTCATGAGGGAAATTCTGTAGCGGGGATGACGGTGCGGATCGTGAAAACACCGGCCCGGAATCCGGGCGCCTTGCTGGGCGGTTGTGTTTCGGCGGCAAGCAAATGACGGAGAGAACTTAACGCAAAGACGCAACGGCGCAGAGGAGGCTACGTACTGCCGGCATCAAAGGCGTGCGGGCTGCTTTTCTTCTGCGGACCGATATGCGGCGAGGGCGACTTTCAGAGCCCGGAGCCCATCCTCCGCTGTTGCCGCCCCGCCTCTGGCGGGGTTTAAGGAAACCGCGTCAGCAAAATCGTTGACCAGCGCCAGATACATGTCGTCGCCCCAGCAAACATCCTGTCCGCGACCGACCTTCTCGCTGAAGGAAACAATCTTCTGCCCAAGCGCGTCAACCGAAAGGAAGCCCTCCGTGCCGGTTATCTCGACAATAAGCCCCGCCTCGGCGGGGTAGGATTTTGGCGGATAAAGCCAACTTGATTCGATTGTCCCGAACACATCGTTTTCGAGAGTGAGTGTCAGGACGCTGCAATCGTCAATGTCGTTGTCAACAGAAGAGTTTCCGATTTCCGCGTAAACCTCCTTGACCTCTGAATCAACGAGCCACCTGACCAGGTCGGCTGCGTGGATGGCGAGGTTAAGAACGGCGCCGCCTCCGCTGCGTTGCTTGTCGAGAAGCCATGCCTGGGGTCCGCGGGGCGTTCTGGCGTGGTGGATGATTTTGAAGGCGACGATATTTCCGAGCTTTCCGCTGGCGAGGATTTCTCTGGCGCGAAGGAGCGGCGTGGAGTGGCGCAACGGCAGAGCAGCCGCCAACATCCGGTCTTTCTCCCGGCAGGCGTGAACCATCGCCTCGGCATCCTCGAGCGAGCCGGCCATTGGCATCTCGCACAGGACGTGCTTGCCTGCGGCGGCGGCTTCAAGAGCGAGTTTGTGGCGAAGAGAGTTTTCCGCGAGGATGAGGACGGCATCTATGTCGGAGGCAAGGAGAGTCTCCGCACTGTCGAAAAAAGGGGCGGAGAATTCTTCTGCGGCTTCTCGCCCTCTGGAAAGGTCGCTATCGGCGATTCCGGAGAGGGAGGTGTGAGGAGAGGTTCGCATTGCCGCCGCGTAGGACCCGGAACGGCCGTGAGCAAAGCCCAAAATTCCTATTTTAATCATAGTTCCACCGGCTTGCCGGAAATGATGGACCGATAGGCTGCGTCGCAGATTCGCACCGACTCAAGCGCGTGGTCAACGCTCACTTCCGGCTCTGTGTTGTTAAGACAGGAGTTGACGAACGCTCTTAGCTCTCTGGCGTAAGGAGAATCTTTGACAGGGCTTTCGGGGACTTCAACTCCCTCGCCAGCTTGGTCTCGTTTTCCGCCGAGCACCTTCAAGGGAACGGAGTTGCGGCTGTCGTACCGAAGGAGGCCGTCGCTGCCGGCGACCTCTAAAGCCATGTAGAAGCCACCCGGATAGACCCAGCTTCCCTCGACCTCGGCGATGACGCCGCTCTTGAATGCGAGGGTGACGAGGGCATAATCTTTTCCGGGGACACCCTTGTCCTCGTCCGCTCCGGGCGCCGGCGACTGGGCAGCGAAAATAGCGGTGCGCTCCACGCGTCCGCCGCCGGCCGGATCCGGACAGGCGTACAGCCCCCTGGCGAAGACCCTTTCCACTTCGCCGAAGCACCACAGGAGGAAATCGAAATCGTGGACTATCAGGTCAAGGATGACGCCGCCGCTGGCATCGTGGTCGAAGAACCATGCCGGACCGCCCGGGGGCAGCTCGACGCACCGGCAGGCTCGAGCGAAACGGGGCGTACCGATTTCTCCGGCGTCGAGCTGTTTCCTGATGGCCTCATATTCCTGGAAAAACCGAAGGACGTGTCCCACCGAATACTTCCTGCTTCCTTTGCGGCAGGCGGTCAGGATTTCTTCTGCCTCCGAGAGGGTGCGAGCGAGGGGTTTCTCGCAAAAGACATGCTTGTCCGCCTCGACTGCGCGAAGGAAGATTTCCTTGTGAAAGGGAGTCGGGGTGCAGATGTCAATGATCTCGATGTCCGGGTCCTGCAACATCTCGTCAAGAGACGGGCAAAAACGAATGCCGTGCTCCTTGGCGAACTTCCGGGCGCGAGCTTCCTCGACGTCGAAAACAGCCTTCGGCTCGGCTCCGGGAATTTCCTTGTAGCCGTTGGTGTGGAACAAGCCCATTGTTCCGGCGCCTACGATGCCGACGTTAATCAATGTTGCTTCCTCCATTCTGGAACGGAGCGTCACTTGCGGGGAAGGGCCGCTCCGCCTGACCTCCCCGTGGAAGGTTTTGCTGTATTGGTAGCCTTTTTTTGAGTGGTAGGCAGCCTTTTCCTTACATTGGCCTGCCGCAGGAGAGCGACAGCCCATTCCTGGAAAGCCTCCTGCGCTTTTTGCCAGGCGAACCTACTGTAATCCCTCTCCTTATCCTGGGCAAACTCCTCGTCGGAAGGCGGTTTGACCTCAGTGACCACGTAGAAGAAGCTGCCTTTCTCCACTCTCCTCGGAGAGGCGACATTGCCTGGTTCAGTCTGGAAAATTGACTGGGTCTGGCGAGCGGTTGCACCGACTTTCTCGATGGTGTTGTCGCCTCGCCGGAAATAGCCGCTTTCCTCCACTTCGAGGCCGAGTTCCTTGCAAGCGGTTCCGAAATCTTTTTTGCCTACGGTCATCTTCTCCCGAACCTGGCGATACAGGGCATAGGCGATTCTGCTGGCGAGGCTTTCGGCTTTGCCCTTCTTAGCCTTTTCGGCGCCTTCCTCTGCGACCTCCTCGAAATCTGCGACCGCTTCATCAACGACCCGAACCGGCGAGAGCACGCAGTAACCTTTCTCAGTGGAGAATGTTGCGCTGACCTCGCCGAGGTCGGTCTGGAAGGCGTGGCTGGCGAAGATCGGCGAGTCACCCATGTAATCGTCAATCGTTTTTCCTTGTGCGAAAAGGCGACTTTCCCGAAGCTTCAGCCCGTATCTCAATGCCTGCTGCTTCATGCTCTGCGGCCTGTAAACGGCGAAGACCTCGTCGGCGGCGTTCCTTGCTTTCAAATCTTTTTCGATATCTTTCCTGACGTCGGCGAGGGGTTTGACCTCGCCGTTTTCGTCCTTGTATTTCGACTTGTTATTGGCATACTCGGCCTCGATGTCCCTCCGGGTGATTTTTATGTCCATCCCGGGAGGCGCCTCATTCAGGACGAGATACTGGACTTTGACCTTTTTCTCCTTTATAAAGTCGCTCTTATGGCTCGGATTCTCATAATAGCTCAGAGCATCCTCATAGGTCACGTCCATGTCCGCGGGAATGATGGAGTGCTCTTTGACGAAGGTCTCGACCTGGTCGGGGAGAACGCCCGCGTGGCTGGCAATTTGTCTCAGCCGTTGGGCTCTTTGCTTTTCAGCAGCCTTCTTGCGGACTTCTTCAAGCGGAGGGACGCGCGACGGCACGATGCGAATGGGGCTGAGAGCGCAGTAGCCACGCGGCCGCGTGGTCTCGATAATGGGGCTAACCTTGCCCATCGGAGTATCGAAAGCAGCCTTGCGGAACCCCGCGTCCCGCGGGGCGAGCTCGTCGCTGACGGGACCCGTCTCCGGGATGAGGCCGGTAATACGAAGGGGGAGGTTGTTCCCCTCGGCGACCTCTCTCATCTTTGAAGCGTCGGAGAAGTGAAGAACCCTCTCAGCTTCCTGCCGCGCGAGACGCGCGGCTCGTTGGGTTTTCAGGTGGCGCTCGATCTGCGACTTGACATTCTCGAACCGGGCAGCTTTCCCATCAGCCCCCTTGTAGGACGATTTGTTGTCCTCGTAGTAGCTTTTGAGCTCTTCCTCGGTAAGAGAAATCTTATCCTGAAACGGCCCTTTTTCTACCATGATGTATTGGACGGCGGCTTTCCTGGGCACTCGGAACTCATTCGTGTGGGCGCGGTAGTAAGGCTCCCCCTCGCCTGACACCTCAAAGGCCGGCAAGAGGGAATCCACTTCGATCATGTGGAACTTTATCTTTCTCTGCTCGTTCTCGTAATCGTATTGTTCTCTGAGTTCCTGCGGGGGGGCGACAATTGCTCCGCTGACAAACCGTTCAAGCTGGCTTATCCGCATATCATCTCGAACCATGGCAGCGAGGTCGTTTTCGCTCATGCCCCTGCTTTCGAGGTAGTCGCGATAGGAGTCCTCGTCGAATCGGTCGTTGCGTGAGAACTGTCTCCTGATCCCCTCCTTGACCTGGTCCGCAGGAACGGTAATGCCCCACCTACCAGCTTCGTGAAGTCTAATTATCCGCTGCCATGCGAGGTCCTCGACCTGCTCGGGGGTGATTCGCTGCCCTGTCCTCAGTTCGTACCTTATGGAGCGCTCCCTGGCGGCGAGCCACTGAAGTCGAAACTCCTTCCTGGAGATCTTCTTGTCGAAGACGATTCCTACGTACCCGGCTCCGCGACCGGGGCGCACGCTCGTTCCCCAAAAAACAAAGGTCACGACAATCACGACAACGACAACCCAATATATCCCTTTGACATTCTTGCGAATTCCTCGCATCAAACCCATTGTGTTTATACCTCACATTGAGCGTAAAAAAACCTCTGACCGGCGGCTCCAATTTGGCCTCCCCGGCCGAAAAAGGTCTCAGCGTAAAAAAAGGGGCCGGAGAGAAGACCGACGTGTCATCTGTACCACAACCCTGCTTCGGGAAGCGGGCGCGAGAAGGACCTCCCTTTCCGCGATTGAGTGTATATACCACACAATCGAATGCACTTCAACGTCTTTTCCGCCGGGGGGGGACGACTCAGTTATAGGGGGGGAAAACTCACCACAGAGAGCGCGAAGAACGCAGAGAAAATATTTGCCTATGTCCGATGGACGCAGAGGACAGCTCGACGGGCGCCTGACGACCCTCGCGGGACGTTCCGTTTTCCCGTATGGCCAGCGCCCGCCTGTGCCTCCTCTCAAGGCAAAATGATAGCGTGGCACTCGGATCTGACGAGGCGCCCACGTGGCACGGGCGTCCCGGCCGTGGTGGGAATCATCGGCAAGATGCCGATGCCACGTCAGCCCCGCCATGGCGGGGTGTCCCTCTCATCTCCACCTGTGCGACCCTGCGCCTTTGCGTTAATCTGCTGTTCCCTTCTTGCTTCCTCTGCCTCGGCCGGCTATCCGCCCGTGACTGAGCGGTTACCGCCGGGCCAGAATGCGCTTGACGGCGCTGGTGCTTCGGGATATGCTTTTTGTCCGGCGGCGCAAGCAAGTGCCGCGTGCGGATTGCAGATTTCGGATTGCGGATTGCGGAATCGCAGGTATGCCGGCGTGGTTCTGCCGGACCGAGTCCGCAATCCGAAATGGGAAGGGCTGAAGGGATGGAATCCTCTACTGCTAATCAATATGCCGAGCTTCTCCAGCGCTACACGGAGCTGAGCAGACGCGTCGAAGAGCTTGCGATTTTCAGGGAGATCGCTCTGGCTGTCAACTCCATCCTCGACCTGCACAATGTTCTGGAGACCGTGGTGTCGAAAGTCACGGCTCTCTTCGATGCGCCGATAGGGGTAATATATCTGCTGGACCCTTCGTCGGAGAAGCTGGTCCCAAAGGTCGCCCGATACGGCAACGAGTTGCGGCGGGAGGACGACGTGCCAAAGGAGTTAGTTGCCGTCGGGGAGGGGCCCGTGGGAAAGGCCCTGGGCGAGAGGCTCGGGACTATCGTGGAAAGCCCCGACGGGTATTGCTCCCTGGTGGAGCCGCTTATAGCCAAGCATGAGGGGATCGGGGTTATCGAGGTCTCGCGCAGGAATACTCAAGGGCGCTTCGAGCAGAAAGATAGCAATCTCTTGAGTGTCGTCAGCAGCCAGGTGGCAGTGGCGATTCATAATGCGCTTCTGTATTCCCTGTCAACTACCGATAGCCTCACCAAGCTTTACGTGCGAAGGTATTTCAACCTCAGGCTGAAGGAGGAATTCTTCGCGGCACGTCGCTACGAACAGCCGCTGTCCATCCTGATGATTGATATTGACCATTTCAAGAAGTTTAACGATAGCTACGGGCACCAGACCGGCGACCTTGTCCTGAAAGGAATCGCCGAAATCATAATCCAGAACTGCCGAAGGAGTGATGTCGCGTGCCGGTATGGGGGAGAGGAGCTGGCTGTGATACTTGTGGCAACCGGCTTGAAGGGCGCCCGCACCGTTGGAGAAAAAATGCGGCAGCGTGTCGGGCAGACAGTCTTCTCCTTCGGAAAGGGAGCAGGACAAGCCGGAAAACGCCCGGAGGAAAGCACGAAAGAGCAGCCAAAGAAGGAGCGAGCAAAACGGCGCCAGAAAACCAAAAAGCCGAAGGTCACAGTGAGCATCGGCGTGGCATCGTATCAGACCAGCATGCGCACTCCGGAGGAGCTGGTCGCGAGGGCGGACGCCGCCCTTTACAAAGCAAAAGCAAAAGGGCGAAACGCGGTCGTCGTCGCCGAACCGGCCCCGTAGGATTGCGGATTGCAGATTGCGGATTTCGGAATGGATGCCGGCGGCGCCGGTCTGGGACAGGCGGTCTCGCTCGCGGGCGTCTGCAATCTGAAATCTACAATCCGCAATCCGCAATGGTCAGTTTCAGGGGGGATAAACTCACTGCAGAGAGGGAACAGAACGCGGAGAGAATATTTGCCTATTTCCGACCGAGGGATGAGGACAGTCCCACCGGCCGCCCGTGACTCTCTCGGAACGTTCCGTTTTCCCGTATGGCCAGCTCCCGCCTCTGTGTCCTCCCAAGGCAAAATGATAGCGTGGCGCTCAGGTTCGACCAGGCGCCCTCGTGGCACGGGTGTCCCGCCCGTGATGGGAATCATGGGCAAGATGCCCATGCCACGTTCCTCTGCGTGCTCTAAGCACTCTGCGGTTTCACCCTCACCCACCCATAAGTGAAGTGTTGCGGGACGCAATCTGCAATCAGAGGTCCGCAATCCGCAATCAAGAATCGGGACGCGCAATGCCGGGTACTGCGAGCCTGTTTGCGGGACGCAATCGCCAATCCGCAATCCGCAATCCGAAATCACCAATCCCAATGGAGCTCGAGGGTGATAATTGCCTTCGGCCCGAGGGGAACAACTACACTGTTTCCGCCGGTGATTCTCACTGATTCGATGCGTGTCTCGTCGAGGCGGACGAGGTACGCTTTAGCAATCCGGCAGAAGAAGTGTAACCGGGCGCGGACTTTCCGAGAGGTCGGGTTGTAAAAGCGGGCGATTATCGCCTCTCCGGACTCCGACCTCTTTATCGCGGAGATGACAGCGCTCGGCGGTTCAACCGAGAGGAAGGAAAACTCCGGGGGAAGGCACCCTTCCGGCGCCCCATTTAGGATTTCGGATTTCGGAATGGGGATTTCGGAATGCGGAATGGCCGTTACGGCCCGGCGCTTTTTCGGCGCGCTATCCCCACTCTGCACTCCGCAATCTGCAATCGTGAGTCCGAGGGGAGTGCATAGCTGAGCCGCCAGGGGAGTGGTGAAGCTCTGGCCCGCCCGCCATAAAGCTGCATCCTGCCACGAGCCACGATGAGGCACTATGCTATATCTAAAGGTCCGCGTCCCCGGCATCTGCGCGCCCGGCGTCGGAATGGGCGGGCCGGCTCCGCCCTGCTTTCTGGTGAGGAGGTCGCCCCGCGACAGCCAACCCACGCTGCGGAACAAAGTCTGATAAAGAGTAACCCCGCCCGCTTCTTGCCTCGCCTCATATTCCGGCAGCCCATCGTTCAAAAGGGCGAAGCCTCGCCTTCTATCGTCTATGTCAACGAACGTCTCGACGTGCTGAGTGGGCACAGGTGGCTGGTGGTACTTCTCGGTGTAACGAGGGAAACGGAGCGGCCTTTTGACGACGTCGAACTTTGATTCCGCAAAGGCGTAGGAGGCGTGGATACCAGTGGGGAAACCCGCCCTGAGCCTGTGATCGCGGGCGACGTTCTCGACTTTCGTCTCAAAATCCACTCGGCGGATGCCCCGGTAAAGGGTCACGGTGGAACGAATGGGCAGCGACACCATCTGACGAGAGCGAGCGGTTCGGTCCCGCGTCAGCCCTCGGGGCACCCTCAGCTCCAGGGACACCTCGATGGACTGTTTGTACGGCACGGAGCGCACGACGACGATGCGAGCCGGTTTTTCCCGACTTGTGATTCGCACGGAGCCGGACGCGGGGAGCGGAGAATAGTCGTATTCGTCCCCGGTGTCTTCGACATCTTCAAAGAAGTTCAGCCTTTTGTAAGTGATGCCAGTTTCTTTCTCCCTCACATTCACCGTGCCATCCGGATTGGGCGTGACTTTGAAGAACTCGTTTTCGATGGCCTTGGCGGGGGGAACGGAGTCCTTGCGAGGCTCCCTTTCTTCCGCCTCCGCAAGCGTATAGAGCCGATAGCCGCAGGCGGGAACATCCTCGGCGAGAAAGGCTATGCTCAGTTCCCCGAAATCCCGCGTTCCGCGGGACCACTGAACGACCGCAGGGACTTTCGCCCCGGTAGGGTCGAGGAGTTGCAAGTTCGCCGGAAGCTCTTCCTTTCGGAAAGGCACGGACAGCTTGACCTCGCGGGAGTTCCGAAAACTGAGCGGATTGTAAACGATCAATCCCCTGCCAGCGGGGCAACTGACGTGGCGAGCGATGTCATCGAGGGCTCGCCGGCTCAGGGTCTCGCCCACCTGCTGGACGCGGCGGAACCTATCCATGTCGTCCTCGTGCACGGAATCAACGCTGCATCCTCCAATGTCATCGTGGGGATGGCAATTCAAAAGCTCCTTCCAGGCGTAAAGGAGCAGCGACGAGGGATAATCCGCTCCCAGGCTCCAGGCGAAGGTGGACAATGGCTCGCACACCTTTTCAAGGAGTGTTTGTGCGGTGGCGTTGGCTTGCTTGATGTACATGCGGGTCGAGAAGATTCCGGAAAGCAAGCCGACCTCCATCCCCTCGTGGAGCTCCCCTCGCACCGGCGGGGAAGCGAGCGAGCGGACATCTTCCCGCAAGGCGACGACGAAGTCCTCAAAGGTCCCCTGAACGAGAGTGGCTCTATCCTGATTGGCGTTCACGTAGTCAATCATATCGGGGACTTTCGGCTGAGCAGGGAGATGGTCGTGCCCATTGTTCAGTAACAGAATTCTGGTCGGGTTCTTCCACTTTTCCATGAGGTCAATGAGGTTGTGGACCTGCTGGAGAGCAAGGCGATAGTCCACATTGAGCGTGTCAGCGGGCTCTCCCTCCGGAACACCCCAACTTCTGAGATTGACGTACATTCCAGCTTGTAGCACCGCGTGAACCCAGGACTCTCCGTCCGGCCCGACCCATTTGAAAACCAGCCCTGCTTGTCTCACTTTCCGACCGGATCCGCGAGAGAAAATCAGCGAGTCAATCCCGAATCCCCTCAGAATCTGAGGAATCTGAGAAATATGACCGAAGGGGTCGGGAATGTACCCCGCCTTCATGACCCGGCCGAAGTCCGAGGCGATTCGATGACCGATGAGCAGATTCCTGATAATCGCCTCGCCGCTGACCAGAAACTCGTCCGGGAGAACGTACCAGGGGCCGACAGCGAGTCTTCCGTCGGTGACGAGCTTTCTGATAACCTTCTCATTCTCCGGTCTGATCTGAAGGTAATCTTCGAGGACAACTGTCTGCCCGTCGAAAGAAAAAGCATTGAACCGCGAGTCCTCGCGGAAGATTTCCAGCAGCTTGTCAAACGTCCTGACGAGCTTTATCCTGAATTCCTCGAAGGGGAGGTACCACGCCCTGTCCCAATGCGTGTGGGGAACGACGTAGGCGATGTATTTGCGCTGAGTCGCGCCTTTCGAGCTGCGTGTGTTCATCTACATTTCTCCGGTTGGACTCGAGAGTTCATTCTTTCTGCAAAACCTATTTCACTTTAGCTTTGTCGCCAAAAGCCCGATTGGGCTCCGCGGCGTTGCCGGTCAATGGAGCGTGTACCTGCGCACAGAGACTACCTCGCCGTTGCGGATGTAAACTCTGGGGACGCGAGGTCCAATGCCGCAGATTACGTCGTGTTCAATGGTTCCGGCCTTTTCAGCAACTTCCGCGACGGTAATCCTTTCCTGCCCGCTTCGTCCAATGAACACCGCCTCATCGCCGACGCTTATATCAGGGGTGTCGCCGACATCAACCATGGTCATGTCCATAGTCACTCTGCCCGCGACGGGGAATCGCCCGCCCCGGATAAGCACATGCCCTCCCTTCGCGAGCTGAAAGGGCACGCCATCCGCATAACCGGCGGAGACGGTGGCGATGGTCGTCTCCCGAGACGCGATGAACTCGCGGCCGTAACTGACACTCGTGCCTGGCAAAACCCTCTTGACGTGAACGACTCTTGCTTTGAAGGAAACCACCTCGTCCAGGCTCGTCTCCCGGCTGACCGCCGGAGAGCCGTAAAGCCCATAGATACTTATGCCCGGTCTGACTACGTTAAACCCCGCCTCCGAGGGACAGCACCGGCCAAGCAAGGCGGCGGTGTTTGCGACATGTACGAGAGGAATGTCGTATCCTCTCTCCCTGATTCTCTGGAGCACCTCGCTGAAAACCTTAAGCTGCTCGCGAGTGAATTGTCTATCGGTGTCTGCGACGGGGAAATGCGTGTACGCTCCGTCCAGGAGGAGGTTCCGGCAGGAGGCGAAGCCCTCGAGAAAGCGTTCTATCTGTCTGGGAAGGATGCCGACTCTTCCCATGCCGGTGTCCACGTTGAGATGTACCCTGGCTTTCTTGCCGCATTTTCCCGCCGGGGAATCGAGCTGGCGAGCAAGGCTCAAATCGAAGACGGTCTGGAGCAAGTCCTCCCTCACAACCGCTTCCAGCTCCGAGTCGTCGGGCTGGCCGAAGACCAGTATGGGACATTTCAAACCGCTCTTTCTCAGAGAGAGAGCCTCCGCGACGGTCGCGACTCCGAGGAGCTCCGCTCCGCTCTCGAGGGCGGTCCGGGAGACCATCTCCGCTCCGCAGCCATAAGCCTGGGCCTTGACCATGGCGAGGACTTTAACGTCGGCGCCGGCAGCGTCTTTCAGCTTGCGGACGTTCCCTGCGACCTTGTCCAGGTCAACCTCCATCCGGGCGCGGCTGATAATTTCTTTCATGAGCGGCTCGTGCGTTCGGCCAGAATTGATGGAATGAGACACGTTCCGATTTCGGACATCGGATTGCGGATTGAGTGGGGCAGGATCGCCCTGGCATACCTGCGATTCCGCATTCCGCAATCCAAGCCGAGCGGCACACTATCATTTTGCCTTGAGAAGACGCAAGAGAATTGATAGGTTTTCCCATTGCGGATTGCGGATTGCGGATCTCGGATTTCCGAGCTGCCGATTGTCCATTTCGGATTGCGGATTGCGGATTTCGGATTGGCGATTTCGGAGCTGTCGAATCCGAACCCGCAAATCCCGGCTCACTGACCGAGAAGTGATATGAAACTGACTGATTTTGATTACGACCTTCCAGCTTCGCTTATCGCGCAGGTTCCTTCGCGCGAAAGGGAGCGCTCCCGCCTGATGGTGCTGCACCGGAAAACGCGGCTCATCGAGCACAAGGAGTTTCCCGATATTGTCGGCTATCTTCGAAAAGGGGACGCGATAGTCCTCAATAACTCAAAGGTTATCCCCGCGAGGCTTCTCGGGGCGAGTGCTCGCCCGGGCGAAAAAGGGGCCCGAGGTGAAGTGCTTCTGCTGGAGGAAATGGCGAGAAACGTCTGGGAGTGCCTGGTCAAGCCGGGGAAGAAGTTCCGCCTGGGTTCCCAGGTGTTTTTCAGAGACCATGATGTGGTCGGCGAAGTTGTGGCAGACACGCCGTTCCACAGCAAGATCGTTCGTTTTCGGTGTGAGGGTGATCTGCGTGACCGCCTGAACGAGATCGGGTGCGTCCCCCTTCCCCCATACATTAAAAGGAAAAAGATTTTGCCGGTTGACCGGGAAAGGTATCAGACAGTTTACGCCTCGAAAGAGGGTTCCGTCGCGGCGCCGACAGCCGGTTTTCACCTCACTGAGCACCTGCTGCGTGAGATTCGTCAGAAAGGAGTTCGAGCGTATTTCGTGACGCTGCACGTGGGATTGGGAACCTTTCGCCCGGTGAGGGCACACCAGATCGAACGGCACAAAATGCACGCGGAACGCTTCGCCATTGACGAGGAAACCTCGCGGGCGCTCAACGGCGCCAGAGATGCGGGAGGAAGGATCGTGGCTGTCGGCACCACCTCTGCGAGGGTGCTGGAAACGGCGGCTGACGAAAACGGAACGATACGCCCTCTCGGCGGAAAGACAGCGCTGTTCATCTATCCCGGATATAAGTTCAAGGTATTGGAGAAGGGGGCGCTCCTGACGAATTTCCACCTGCCAAAATCAACTCTTCTGATGCTGGTTTGTGCTTTCGCGGGGAGGGATTTTGTTTTGCGAGCCTATCGAGAAGCGATTGAGAGGCAGTACAGGTTCTACAGCTACGGCGACGCCATGCTGATCCTTTAGGATTGCGGATTGCGGATTGCGGAATCGGCGCCAGGGTCGCCGGACTGGCATTGCGGATTGCAGAATGCCGGTTTGGAAGAGGCGGTTTCGCGGACAAGCCTCTGCAATCGGAAATCCGCAATCGCGATGCCGAATCTTAGTAGTGCTCTCCGCAAATACGGTGACGTATAGTGCTATGTGCAAGGAGGTTCTTCGACGGGATAACAGGATGAACGGGATGGTTCGAGGCATGAGAGGTATCTCGTAAATCACAACCCGACCACGGCGAAAAACGATGAGGCACGAGGAACAGACCGAGAAGATTATTGGGTGCGCTTAGCGCGCATACAACAGGATGGGGTATGGATTCCTGGAATCGGTAAACGAAAAATGCCTTGTCCTTGAACCGCGCGAGGCGGGACTGAGGGCTGGATCTCAACACCCAATCCGAGTCTCCTACGACGGGGGAAGTTGTTGGAGATTTCGTGGCCGACATTGTGGTCGAGGATACGGTCATCGTGGGACTGAAATCCGTGAGGCGCCTGCTCAGTGCTCACGAGATACCCCGCGAGACGCGGGGTCAACTATCTCGTCGCCACGGGTAAGCCAGTAGGCCTTGTGTTGAATTTCGGAGAACGGAAAGTTGAAGTAAAGCGAAAGGTTAAGGACCTTTCGCAGGGATAAACAGGATTCCAAGAATCCCGTTCATCCTGTTATCCTGTCAAAAAAGATGCGCCACCGAATTTATGAATTGCAGCACTTAGTTAGGGCGAGACGATTTTGCGCCGCTGAATCCGCAATCCGCAATCCGAAATCCGAAATGGGAAGCGGCCCGTGGAATTCAAGGTTTTGAAACAGGACAATGCGTCATCGGCGAGGCTTGGAGAGATTTCGACGCCGCACGGTCATGTGATGACGCCGTGCTTCATGCCGGTGGGGACAGCGGCGGCGGTTAAGACGATGTCCCCGCGAGAGCTGGGGGAAGTCGGCGCACAGATCATCCTCTCGAATACCTACCACCTGATGCTCCGGCCGGGGATGGAAATCATCGAGAAAGCGGGTGGACTACACAGGTTTATGTCGTGGCACGGGCCGCTCCTGACCGACAGCGGCGGATACCAGGTCTTCAGCCTTGCGGCGAGAAGAAAGGTCACCGACCAGGGGGTTCATTTCCGGTCACACATTGATGGCGCGGCGTGCTTTCTCGGTCCGGAGGAGGTCATCCGCACTCAGGAAACCCTCGGAGCGGACATCATCACCGCCCTCGACGAATGCACGCCTTATCCGTGTGAGCATGAGAAAGTGCAGAGGTCGCTGGAGAGAACGCTGCGGTGGGAGAGAAAATGCAGGGAACTGCATCACCAGTCCGCAATCCGCAGTCCGCAATCCGCAATCTTCGGAATCGTGCAGGGAGGCATCTATCGGGACCTGCGGAAGGACTGCGTCGAGGCTCTTCTCGAGGTAGGATTCGACGGTTACGCCATCGGCGGTCTTTCCGTCGGGGAGCCGATTAAGCAGATGTACGACATAGCGGAGCTCACCGCGTCGCTTCTTCCGAAAGAAAAGCCGCGATACGTAATGGGCGTGGGAAAACCGGTTGACATCATCGAGTGCGTGGCGCGTGGAATAGACATGTTCGATTGCGTTCTTCCCACACGAAACGCCCGCAATGGCAAAGCCTTCACGCCGGACGGCGCGATTAACGTCAGGTCGGCGAAGTACAAGGATGATTTCTCGCCGCTCCAAGCGGATTGCGACTGCTACGCCTGCCGCAACTTCACCCGCGCTTACATCCGCCACCTCCTCAACATTGACGAGATCCTCGCCCTGCGCCTGCTGACCACTCACAACCTCCGCTTCTACCTCCACCTCATGGAACGCCTCCGCCTCGCCATCGCGGAGGGGAAGCTGGATGAAGTGCGCAGGGGATTCGCCCAGAGATATACGGCTGCAAACCTACGCGGATAAACGGGGGAGGGAAGACAAAGCTATTGGCCCCTACTCAGCTTTGAACATTGTGGTTTGACGTTCGCGCGGAGGACGTTTTGCCTTGGCGGCCTTCGTTCAGGGATTGTACAGAAATGTTCTGGCAGCACTCAGGAAAACGAACCGGGCAGCGCACATCCTCACAGCCCGCATAGGCTCCTCATAAGACTTCGATTTCAAAACCGTTGAGGTCTTTCTCATTGAGCAGCAAGTCATAATTCTCCCGAATACGGTCACTGAGCAGGAGGTAATTGAAGCCGATGGCGCTCGTGAGCTTCAATACTCCCTTTGCTTCGTACTTCTCTGAGCCAATCCTGACATCGCTGAGATTTGTGAACAAAACCATCTTGAGCAATCCATCTTTTATGTCGTGCATGGCCGGTAAGGGGGCTGATCTCGTGTGCTTGGCCTCAACAAGACGAATTGTACGTTCGTCCGGGCGCACGCTTGCCTCATCAGCGGTGAAATAATATAGACCCCCCAAATAGTTTCTAATTGTAATGGTAGCTTTGGCGCCGTGTACAAGCTCCTTGGGCTGCACCGTCACGGCTTCGCGCTCTTGGGCCTTCTGAGCTAAACGGCGCGATAATTCCATGAACTCGTTTCTATCTTTTCGCAACGTATTGATTCTCGCCATCGCCGCGTCTTTGGAGTGCATTACAACCTTCAGACGTTTTGCAATATCTGAATAGGCGGCTAACGCCCTTTCGGCTACCTCCCCGATTTCGTCTATCCGCTCCATATTCCAGTGCAAGGCACTTGATTGATAAGAACATAGATCGTTTAGTCTGCTTCTCACGTGGCCAACATCGAACCTCTGGCGCGTTATTTTACGGGGGTACCGACTGCTTCGATCTGCCTCGGCATAATACGCAATGATAACGTAAACGTTTAATAAGCTCATGAGGGAGACTGTGTCCCACTGCATGTAATCTCTGTCTCCATCCCGGCCTTCATCTTTCCAGACTGGTATCACTGTGGCCTTGCGTGCGGAATGGGCGAGTGTGTTGTAGACGCGAGCGTATGGGTAGGAGCGAGTTCTCTTTGGAGAGACCCACCAGCTGACGGCGATGCTTTTATCTCCGGGCATCTTGAGAAGGAATGCAGAAGAGCTGGCAAGGGCCTCGGCCAAATCACTGGCGGGATATTCAGGCAGGCTAGTACAGAGCAGAGGAGTGTAAGAAATTCCCTTGATTGCAGCGGAAATCTCCATCATCGTGGCCCCCATTCACTCGTCTCTGTATATAACTTCCCACGTGTCATGCGGATTATCGAAGATGTCTTTGCCATCCGGTGAAAAGCCGGTCTTCTGTTGGATGATCTCTACAAGCTCCCTTTTTATCTCTATACCGATGCTGTTCCGCCCCAGGCGTCGGCTCACTTTCATAGTAGTGCCGCTGCCAGCGAAGGGGTCCAAGATGGTTTCCCCCCCATGAGAAAAGAGCGTTATGATCCTGTAGGGCAATTCCTCGGGGAAGGCGGCGATGCCCTTTTCTAAGGGCCTTCCAGGGAGCACATTGGTCATTTCCCACAATGACATGTACCACTTGTTCTCCTGAAATTCTTTCTTACTGATTTTCGATTTGGTTTTTACGGCCTTCGGGATTGACTTGTAGTTAAACTTGCCTTTCTGGAAAATGATGATACTTTCCAAAAGGTTGTCGGGATAGAAATACATCGGGAAGGGGTTCTGAAGAAGAACTCCGCTCCGTCGGCTTATACGCAGGTAACCTTCGGGCTTTTTCCAGATAATTCGGTCTCGGTATCGAAAACCGGCTTTCTGGAACAGTTTGATGGCGTCGGCTGTGATCGGGAATTTTTCGCCTTTGACGAGCATATCGTCAATGTTCAAAACGGCAATTCTCCCTTCTTGGAGCACTCGGTATGTTTCCTGCGCGACTCTACCTATCAGCTCAAGATATTCATCGTAACTTTGGAACAGCCCACTGTAGTCGAACGGGGCGTTGAAGTAGGGGGGAGACGTAACCATTAGGTGAACATTGGCGTCCTCTATTTCTTTCATTGTTTCGCTGCTGCCGATAATAAGTTTGTGCTGAGTCGCCATAGTCCTTTGCTCGACCTGGATTTATTCTTACCTGTCGTGCTGCGCCTTTATTCTCGCGTCCCGAAGTCCACGTTGGCATTTTACCACAACTGCGAGCGCAACAAAATGTCATGCTTGAATCAACGGGATAATTACCTTTTGCTTTGACCCGATGAAACTATGCTCTGCACGCTCACCACAAGCTGGCTAACCGAAAACACGCCGCCATTCTCATTCAGATTCTGGCCTATCACAACGAGGCCCGCGGGGGTTTGCCAATACAGGGGCCCGATAAAAGGGATCTGTATCTTATTCCATTGGCTGAGCCTTGGCCCTGGCTCGTGACCAGCCCAGCAGGCTCGCCTGTCGGGGCAGGCCTCGTGGAGCGGTTTGTCCACGAGTCGCTGGCCCGACACGTCCAAAACTCCGTTCGCTTTATATAGTTCCAAGAATTTGTCCAGCATAGCATGCTCTCCCGAATTTTTTGCTGAGTTCCTTACTCCTCACACACGAATGGCGAGGAACTCTCCAATGCGTTGGACGGCATCGAGAAGCCTTTCCTCCTTCTCGACCATTGCGAAGCGGAGGAAGCCCTCGCCGTACTCGCCGAACCCGGTGCCGGGGGCGCCGACGACGCCGGTCTCCTCGACCATCAGCTTGCAGAACTCGAGGGAGTTCAGCGCGCTGAATTTCAGGGGGATGTGCGCCCAGACGTAGAAGGTTGCTTTCGGGTGCGGGATGTCCCAACCGATGGAGCTGAGGCCGTTCACGAAAAGAGTCATCCTTTCTTCGTAAGTTTTGACGGTCTCGGCGATGCAATCCTGTGGGCCGGTCAACGCTGCTATGCCTGCGCATTGCACGCCCCGGAATATCCCGAAGTCCACGTATGATTTGGTCTTCTCGAGGATGTGGATGATCTCCGAGTTGCCGACGACGAATCCCAGCCTCCATCCCGCCATGTTGTAGGACTTGGAGGTGGTATGAAACTCGACGCCGATTTTCCGGGCGCCTTTTGCTTGAAGGAAGCTGGGCGCCTTGTAATCGCCGAAAACGATGTCAGAATAAGCGTTATCGTGGGTGACGATGATGTTCCTATCCCTCGCCCAGCGGGTCACCCGCTCGAAGAAATCGAGGTCAACCACCGCGCATGTGGGGTTGTGGGGATAGCTCAGGGAAAGGATTTTCGAGCGGCCGACGACATGGCTGTCGAGCTTTTCTAACTGCGGCTTGTAATCATTCTCCGGCTTCAAAGGGACATTGTAGAGAATGCCGCCGGCGAGAATGACGCCGTTAAAGTGAATCGGATAGGCCGGACTCGGCACGAGAACAATGTCATCGTTGTTGAGAAAGGAGAGGTAGAAATGAGCAACCCCTTCCTTCGAGCCGATAAGCGGAAGAACCTCGGTCTCGGGGTTCAGGGCCACATTGAACCGCTGCTCATACCAATCGGCGATTGCCTTGCGTAGGTTTCTCTCTATTTCTCCGTCTCGTCGGGAGTATCTGTTCATGTCCACGGTTCTGGCGGCCTCCGCCAGGGCCTCGACGACATGACTCGGCGTGGGCTGGTCGGGGCTTCCCATTCCGAGGTCAATGACGTCTCCTCCTCTTTCCACGACCTCTCTCTTCAACTCATCCATGATGGTGAAAAGGTAAGGCGGCAACCTCTTCATTCGATTTGCTTCAGCGTAAGTCATATCTCCCTCTCCTTAGTGCTCTGATTCATAAACACGGGGATATATTCGTTTTTGACGGGATAACAGGATGAACGGGATTCTCGGAATCCTGTTTATCCCTTCGCTTTACCTCAACTTCGCCCCGCCTTCGGCGGGGCATCGTGACTGACGAGCTGTATCTCACAAGCAAGAACAACCCGCCTCACGGACTTCAGCTCCAGAATGACCGTGCCTTCGAGCACAATGTCGGCTATGAAGTCTCCAACAACCTCTCGGTCAATTCCCTGTGCTTCATGGTTTTTGGCCCCGCGGCCCCGCGGGGTTGTGATTCACTGGATGGCTCACACGCCTCGAACGGTCTCCTCTATCCTGTTATCCTGTCGAGAAATTGCCTTTCACCGAGCACCGTACGTCGCCGTATTTGCGAACTCATGTACTTAGTCTCTTCTGACAGGATAAGCCCGCGTTTCGCGGGGTTCATCCTTTCGAAAATGAGCGGTTGTGACGAAGCTGTCCGCGAGATAAGAACTTCTCACAAACGGCCCGCACAAGGCGCCCGAGAACCCCATTTCACGCGCCGTCTCTTCAAGCTCCGCGAATTGCTCCGGCGGAATGAATTCCGCCACCGGAAGGCTCGTCGCCGTCGGTCGAAGATACTGGCCAATCGTAACGATGTCACAGCGGACCTTCCGGAGGTCCGACAAAACCTCAAGAACCTCGTCGAGAGTCTCTCCCAAGCCGAGCATCAGGCCGGACTTGGTCAAAAGGCTTTCCGGCGCCATGCGCTTCACAGCTTCGAGAACTCCGAGGGAGCGCTGGTAGTCGGCGCCCGGCCTGACGGGCTGATACAATCGAGGAACGGTCTCGACGTTGTGGCCGAAAATCGCCGGACCGGACGCGATGACCTCCGGGAGAACATCCTTTCTGCCCGCAAAATCGGGCGTCAGAACCTCGACGGTCGTATGTTTGTTAAGAGCCAGGATTTCCGTGACAGTTCTCGCGAAGTGGCTGGCGCCGCCATCGGCAAGGTCGTCGCGAGTGACGGAAGTTATCACCGCGTGACGGAGGCCAAGCTGCCCAACCGCTTCGGCGACTCGGCGAGGCTCCTCCTCATCCACGGGCTCGGTCGGCGGGCCGGCCACAGCACAAAAACGGCAATTTCGCGTGCAGCGCTTTCCCAGAATCATTATGGTCGCGACCTTTCTGGAAAAGCACTCCCATATATTCGGGCAGCGCCCGCTTTCACAGATTGTGGCGAGCTTCAGCTCTCGGAGAACGCGAGCTGTCTCGAGCCAGCCGCCGTCAGACGGAAGCGATTTCTTCAGCCACTCTGGGAAACGTTTACCGCTTTCCATTTCTACGTATAGATATACCCCTCTATGCGGCACTGGTCCGGTTTGCGCAGTAGCCGGGACACTGCAAACGCAATGACAACGCTATCGAGGGCGTCACCGCCGCCGTTACTAAGGATGCTGGACCGAAGTGGTTCTGCCTTTTTGTAAGTCATTCCGAGTTTCTCAAGTCTTTTCAGGATCCGGCGCCGCGCGGCGCCCTTCTTCACGGTGCTGTCCTTATAGGATGTGTAAAGGCCGAGCCGCTTCAAGGTTGAGGCGGGGCAGACCTCAAGAATCCAAGGTTTGCCAGGCCTGGCTTTTTGCATTGGCAGGACGCACGCCGAACCACGCCGTACCAGCGGCGCGAGAACCTGGGCTATGCCGTAATAGGTCTGCCTATAAAGCCTTAAGTTGTACGGCGACATAGGGCTTTGGGCTTCCCAATCAGTCATTCGCCTCAATTCGGCCCCTTGTGCGGCCCCGAGACACGCGCTCCTAAAAGCTTCGGGATTCGGGTAAGAGCGAGCAAAGCTGCGGACGAACGTTTCCCACTTCAGGTTTTTCACAAGCTCTCTTGGCAGCCCAAACGGGAAGTCCATGCCGATCACTGACGCCTTTTGCTTTTCTACGAAGTCCCGAAGCGCCTCCAAGCACCCCTGGCGGTCGGTGCCGCAGTCAAAGAGGCTCCGTGCTGACAAGCAGCTCCGGATTTCCAGTGTGCCGTCGCGGAGTTCGCCGCTCGCAATCCATATTTTCTTGCCAGCGTCTTTTGCTCCGCTGAAGTCCACTCCGTGGACGCGACGCACAGCATCGAAGCCGAATCTACGTAAGTTTGCGCCGGTTTTTCTCGCGACTTCCATGAGACTGCTCCAATGGTGGTGTACTGTGTCTGCGGGCGACGCATTTCTTCTCTTCGGCGAGTGCACTATGCACTTCTGGTCGCCGACCGTGTCAAGCCTATGCCTTTGCCCTCTGGAGATTTTCCTATTCGCCCTTTCCTTTCCTCGATCGAGCGGAGAAGATGTGGATGCTCTGTCCTTTCGCATCAAATGCCGCCTCCATGAGCGCCTCCGGGAGCGTCGGGTGGGGATGAATCGCGCCGGCAAGCTCGTCGAGCGTCGCCTCCGATTTCATCAGGGCGACGATCTCGCCGATGAGGTTGGTGGCGTCCGCGCCCACAATCTGGGCGCCGAGTATCTCTCCGGTGCGAGCATCGGCGACAACTTGTGCGAAACCTTCGGCGTCGCCCGCGATGACCGCCTTGCCTGAGGCTGCGAAGGGGAACTTGCCGACGACCACCTCGAGCCCCCGCTCTTTCGCCTCCTGACGGTTGAGCCCTACGGTTGCGACTTCGGGCGAGGTGTAAATGCAGCAGGGTATGGCGGAATAATCCATTCTCCGCTCGCCGCCTGCGGCATTTTCCGCGGCGACCATTCCCTGATGGTGAGCCACGTGCGCTAACAAAACCTTATCCACGACATCGCCCACGGCATAAATGCCGGCGAGGCTCGTCTGCATGTATTCGTCAACGACAATGGCGCCGCGCCCGGGCGAGGTCTCAACGCCGACCTCCTCGAGGCCGATGCCGTCGGAATTCAGCTTCCTGCCGATGGCGATAAGCGCCTTCTCCGCGGAAAGCTTCTCGCCGGAAGATAGCTGACAAACTACTTTGTCGTCGTCCTCCACGGAGGCCCGCGTGACCTTTGAGTTGAGGGAGATTCTCACGCCCTTTTTTTCCATCTGGCGCCGAAGAGTTCTCGCCGCCAGCGAATCCTGTCCCGGCAAAAGCTGCTCCGTCATCTCCAGGATAGTTACTTCAACGCCAAAAGCTGAAAAGAAAGTCGCGAACTCGCATCCGACATATCCGCCACCGACGACCAGAAGCGACTCGGGCAGTTTCTTTAGAACGAGAGCGTCGGTGCTGGAGAGAAATCTCTTCCCGTCGAAAGGCATGGAGGGGAGGCTCAGCGGCTCTGAGCCGGTGGCGATTATCGTTTTGGCGGACTTGACGATAACGGGGCCTTGCTTCGTGTCAACCCGGATTGTGTTGCGAGCCGCCAGCTTTCCGAAGCCCCGAATGACATCAACATTACGCTTTCTCAAAAGCAGCTCCACGCCTTCCCGGAGCCCTTTGACGACTTCAGCCTTTCTCTCCTTCACCTTGCGGAAGGAGAATCCGGGGAAACCGCCGATGGTGATTCCGAAGCGTTCACAATCCCTTGCTTTTTCGAGCAGGTCCGCGGCATGCAGGAGGGTTTTGGTGGGGATGCACCCTCGGTTAAGACACGTTCCTCCGACAAGCCCCTTATCCACGAGACAAGTTTTCAATCCGAGCTGAGCAGCCCTGATGGCGGCGACATACCCGCCGGGGCCGCCGCCGAGAATTCCGAGGTCGTACTTTGCCATAATCCCTTTCTCCGCGTGATTCTGCCTTTGCCACGCCACCTCGGCGGGGAAGGATACACTATTGCATCTAAGGATTCAATAGGGGCCTGCTGAACGGGTGTGGCTGCGTATGAGTGGGTGGATTTGCCCAGTGTAACGCCGCCCCGCCAGGGCGGGGCTGTCCCGAGGGCGTCCCGCCCCTCGATAGGGGGGCAAGCTGCCCCCCATACAGCCGGCAAGATGCCGGCGTTACAACCACAAGCCCCCCCAATCAAACCTACAGGACGGATCAATCCCCCCAATGCACAGGAGGTCCACCGGCGGCGTTTATCTGATCCCTGCAAGCCATCACTGCCAAACCTCCAACCCACAACAAACAGGCGCAAGACGACTGCTATACCACTCAAACGCAGCCGCACCGTGCTTAACTTTTCGGCAGTGCAAATTCCGGGGGCGCGGGAGAGCCGAGAGAGACCGGAGGGGCAAAGTCACAGTGTCGGCGAGCGAACCCCGCCGGGGCGGGGCAAAGCCTCCCTGGCGCGGCGGGTCGCGGCGTGGAGGGCCTCGGCGAGGGTGAGGGAAAGGGCTTCCATCTCGGATTCGCTGGCATTGGCGGGGCAGTAGGCGGGCTCGCCGAAGACGTAAGTCGTTCTGCCGAAGGGGAGTGTGACAAAGAAACCGTCCCAGGTTCTGAGGGTTCGGGACCGCGAGGACCAGTAGCTCACCGGAATGATGGGGACGCGGGTGAGACGGGCAAGGGCGACTATCCCGGGCTGAACGCGGTATCGCGGGCCTCTCGGGCCGTCCGGGGTGATGATGCAGTCCATCCCTTCCCGGATTCTCCTTACCAGTGCCCTGAAAGCCTCCGAGCCGCCTCGTGTGGACGACCCACGAATCACGAAGGGCCGAAACAACTTCAGCGCGCGGACAAAGTACTCGCCATCCATGCTGGAACTGATGAGAGTTACAATATCCTTCATACCGAAAAGGCGACGATAGACGTAAGGAATCATCATCAGGCGGTTGTGCCAGAAAGCGAAGATGGCGCAGCCCCGCCGAGGCGAGGCGAAAACGCGCCTTACCGCTGGAAGGTTCAGGACGCGGGTTCGCTGCGTGGCGCCGATCAGCTTAATGACCAGGTAGCCTGCCGCTGGCAGTAGCTTGAGAAGAAGTTTCCGCGTCGGACGCATGGTACCGGCGAGCCTCGTGAGTTGGGAGCTCGGATTGCACATTGGGGAGCGGGCGCCGGAGGATTGCCCTGCTATACCTGCCATTCCGCAATCCGAAATCCGCATTCCGCGTGATGTGGAGGGTCCGCTTACGAACTCGCAGCTCCCGGCATCTCGACCATTCCCCTATCTCCTTCGCGGCCCTTTTCCGAGAGGGGCACGCGGATAGGGGCAGTCAGGCTTCGCTGAACTGCATTTCGTAAAGCTTCTTGTAAAGCCCTCCCTGTTGGATAAGCTGGCGGTGATTTCCCTTCTGGACGACCCTCCCTTTGTCGAGGACAATGATGGTATCGGCGTTGATGATTGTGGAAAGGCGGTGGGCGATGACCAGGACGGTTCTTCCGGTCATGAGCCTGTTGATGGCGCCCTGGACGAGGCGTTCGGCTGCCGTATCGAGAGCGGAAGTGGCTTCGTCGAGAATCAAGATGGCGGGGTCTCTCAGGACTGCTCTGGCAATGGCGATTCGCTGTCTCTCGCCGCCGGATAGCTTGATGCCTCTCTCGCCGGCGATGGTGTCATACCCCTGGGAGAGGGAGGAGATAAAGCCGTGGGCGTTGGCGGCCTTGGCGGCTTCGGCGACGGCTGAAAAGGGAGTGTCGGGCCGACCGTAAGCTATGTTTGCGGTGATGGTATCGTTGAAAAGGATAACTTCCTGACTGACAATGGCCATCTGCTCTCTGAGAGAGGAAATCTTGGCGTCCCTGATGTCAATTCCATCAAGCGCTATCGAGCCGCTGGTGGGGTCGTAGAATCTGAGAAGGAGGTTGACGATGGTGGTCTTTCCGCCGCCGCTTGGTCCCACGATGGCGACAACCTGACCGCGGTTGATCTCGAAGGAGACGTCCCTGAGAACCATATCATCATCGTACCTGAAGCTGACGCCGTCATAGGAGATGCACTTCCTCATGCGGGGAAGCTCCAAGGCGTGAGGCGAGTCCACTATGGCGGGTTGGGTGTCGAGAATGTCGAAAACCCGTTCGGCGGCTGCCGTGCCCATTTGGAGGCGGCTGTTGACTTGACCAAGCCTCTTGACGGGGTCGTAAAGGAGGAGAACCCCCGTACAGAACGCGAGGATATTCTGCAACTTCATGTCGAAGGCGCCGGCGCCGATGATGAGAATCGCCGCCACGGAAACCCCACCCACGAACTCAATCAGGGGGGCAATTATGCTAAGCGCCCGAACAACCTTGACGCTGGTATCGAAGACATTCCTATTCTCCTTCTCGAACTTGCTCGTCTCGTACTTTTCCATACCGAAAGCCCGCACGACACGCACGCCGGAAATGCTCTCATGGATGATGGCGGTCAGGTTCGCGAGAAGAGATTGTATTCTCGCAGTCCTCCTCCGGATTTTCTTTCCCACGCTAAAGATCGGGATGAAGATGAGCGGGAAGGCGACAAACGTTATGATGGCAAGCTTCCAGCTCAGCGACACCACCACGACGAGCATAAAAAGGATGCTGACAGGTTGAAGGAAGATATCGGCTACTGTGCGGGAAATGGCTTGCTCCACGACGTACATGTCGTTTGTGATACGGGAAATCAGCTCGCCGGTGCGTGCGCCGGAGAAAAAACCGACCGAGAGGGTGTGGAAATGCCGGTAGAGCTGGTCGCGAAGGTTCAAAACCACGCCCTTGCCGACCCATTCCATGAGAAATCGCTGGAAGAAGGCGAACACTGCTTTCAAGAAGAAGATGAGCGAGATAGCTATCGCCAGATGAAAATAATGCCACTGTTGAATCTTTAGGACGGAGCGAGCGAAGCGCCGGATGACATCGAACTTTCCCGGCTTTGGCTGCGTTTCAGCCTGCTCTCCTGAGGCATTGGGCGCTTCGGCGCTCTCGACCGTGGAAACCTTCTTCTGGTCATACTTTTCTTCTACGGTATTAGCGACGGCGATAACCCCGAAAGGTTGGAGAGCGTTCACGATGGCGTAGCATCCCATGCACAACAGGCCCAGAATGATCTTGCTTTTGTAAGGTGCGGCATAATTGAGAAGTCGAAACATCGGCTTTTTCTTGTTCAAGAGCCTTCCCTTTCCGAATCGGAGCGTCGCCGTATGACGTCCAGAACGACCCGAGCGGCTCTCTGCGATGCCCCTGGCGAGCCGAGCTTCGCCCTGACCTCGGAGAGCTGCCGCCTGACCGCCCGGTTAAGTCCGGCGTCGGTCAAGAACTTGACGACCTGCTCGGCAATCTGCCCCGGGCTCGCCTCGCTCTGGATGAGCTCGGGCGCGATGGTCTTGCCGGCGACGATATTAATCAAACCTATATTAGAAATCGTAACCAAACGCTTGGCTATAAGATAAGTCAATGGCGAAATCTTGTAAACAACGACAAGAGGAACGCCCAAACAGCCCGTCTCCAGAGTTGCGGTGCCTGACGAGACAATCGCTGCGTCGGAAGCCGAGACAGCATCGTACACGCCCTCACGCATCACCCTTATCGGAGCGGAGACGCCATGCCGGTCGAGCAACCGTTGGCACTCCCACGCAAGCTTTTCTGACGCGGCGGGGAGGAGGAATCGAGCCCCGCCGACTTCCCGGCGAATGATCTCCGCCGCTCTGCCCATGACGGGCACGTGGCGAGAGACCTCCTGCATACGGCTTCCAGGGAGAATCGTGACCACCTTCGCCTCCGGAGGAATTCCAGCTTTTCTCCGAAACTCCTGACGAGACATAGTGGGGCGGAGCACTTCCGCGAGGGGGTGCCCGACGAAAACGACGTCAATCCCCGCTCGCCGGTAAATGGGAACCTCGAAATCGAAGACGACGATCATCTTGTCAATGCACTTCCGCATCTTGGTGAGGCGGTTCCTCCCCCAGGCCCAAACCTGAGGGCTGACGAAATAGACGACCCTGACCCCGAGGGATTTCAAAACGGGAGCGAGCCGGAGGTTGAAGCCGGGGTAGTCAACGAGTAGAGCTGCGTCGGGCTGCCGGCGACGGGCGACTTCGACGAGGCGATGGAAAAGGCGCCTGAAGACGAAGTAGTTTCTCACCACTTCCGCCAGGCCCACCACCGCCAGTCCTGTTATGTCGGCGAGAATCTCCGCTCCGCTGCGAAGCATCCGTTCCCCACCGACACCGAAGACCTGCACGGAAGGGGACAGTTTCTTGAGGGAGGCGATGATTCTGGAGGCGTGCAGGTCACCGGAGGTCTCGCCCGCGACAACCATAAGCTTTTCGGGGATCATGCTGGGGCGTTCCTTGCCTGGATGTGGCGGACTATCTCCATGGCGATTTCGAGAGCGCGTCTGCCTTGCTCGGCGGAAACGGGCGGCCGGGAGGAGGTTTTGATGCAGCGGACAAACGATTCCAATTCCAGTTTCAGCGGTTCCGCTTTCTGTGTCGGGACAGGGGAGCGAACGATCTTGCCCTCCTGTTTGCGATAGATCAATCCCTCCTGTTTCTCGTAGTCGAGGGATATGTAGGCGTCGCGTTGAAAGATTCTGATCTTCCGCATGTTGTCGAAACTGACTCGGCTCGCAGTGAGATTGGCGATGCACCCTTTTTCAAACTCGATTCTGGCGCTGGCGATGTCCTCGCTATCGCTCAGGACGTTGACGCCCACAGCGGAGATGCTTTTGATGCGGTCGTTGACGAGGGCCAGAATTATGTCTATGTCGTGAATCATAAGGTCGAGCACAACGCCGACATCGCACCCCCTGGGGTTATAGCGGCAAAGGCGATGGCATTCGATGAAGCCGGGGTCGTGCAGCAGCTTTGTCAACGCCTTGATTGCGGGATTGAACCGTTCGACGTGCCCTATCTGCAATACTCTCTCGTTCCGCTCGGCGAGGCGAATGAGATCGTCCGCTTCTTCCACGGTTGAGGCCATGGGCTTCTCGACAAACACATGCTTCCCCGAGGAGAGAAAATAGTTTGCTATCTCGTGATGGGAGGTCGTAGGACTGGCGATGCTGACCGCGTCAACTTCCGAAGCGATGTCGCAGTAATCACCGTAGGTGGAAACGCCCCACTGGTCGGAAACCGACTTCAACTTCTCCGAATCGGTGTCCGCCACGGCGGTAATAGCCACACCGGGCAACTCCCTGTAAATCCTGACGTGTTGCCTTCCATGGTGCCCGACCCCAACGACGCCAACTCTCAGTTCTTCCACGTCGTCAGACCTCTCACCGCTGGAGAATATTTTTCAGTTGCTTTCTCAGGGGCTGGCTGCGGAAAGTGCAATCCCTGTCGCCGATTCTTATGTAAAACATATCGTATCCAATCTGGACTTTCAGGCTCTGATTCTTCGAGAAGAATAACTCCAGGTCCCCAAGCTTCTCGGAGGGATGAAACGCGATTACCTCACCCGCAAGGATGTTCTCACCGAGAAGATCGAGTTCGCTGGGCGCCTTCTTGATAGGTTCACCCTTCCGCATCTTGTTGCGGACTATTTTGCGTATCTCCTTGAGCTCATCCCCGCTGGGCACGCTGTTGGGGCGAATTATTTTGACCACGCTTCGCACCTTGTATCTGCTCTTGATGACCGCGCTGACTTTGGCAAGCTGAATCTTCCCCCTAATGGGAACGCGGTTTCTGCGAAGAAAGTCGTAAACGGTAGCTCTTGCGGCCGTCCTGGACTGCACAGGGGCAGACTTCGCCACGGGAGCAGCCGCTTCGGCGAGACTCAGCGTGACCGCGGCAAGAACGGCGCCCAACACCGCACGCATGAAGCTCGGCGACTTATCATTTCGTCTGCGCCAATGTCCCATGGCAGTACCCTCTGCACGTATATGTACTTCATCCGGTACAGCACCCATCCCCGCTTAGTCTCACACTCCATTCCCGGGCGCCCCGCTGTGCGCCCGGAAAGGTGAACGATGGGCCGCGCCATCACCATTAAGCTCGCCTTCTCACGTGAAGCGGACCGAAAGGCAGACCAAGCCGGGCAATATATTTCGCCTCAAGACATCAACACCTCCATTCCACTTATCAACAACCGTGGCAACTGCTTGCGTGTTTGCCAGGCGCCAATGGCATTTACGCCGGGCTTCGCGGCAAGAACATTCTCGGCCGAAGGCGCACTATGACTCTATTGTGTCGGCGAGCCGCTTACCAGGAACGCCGACCTCCTTCACCACGCTCACGACGAGGACGAGCCTCGTTAACGTTCACGCTTCGTCCCTTTATCTCCTTGCCGTTCAAGCCGGCGATGGCGGAGTCGGCTTCTTCTTTAGCGGGCATCTCTACGAAGCCGAATCCTCTCGATTCGCTCGTAAACTTGTCCTTAATAATTGCCGCGGATGAGACCTGCCCGAAGGCTTCAAAAGCCTCTCGCAGATCGTCCTCGGTGACCTCTCGCGACAAATTGCCTATATAGATATTCATTCTCACCTCCATTTTTCTTCGAACATGCATGCTGAAATTTCACCTAAGTTCTTGCCACCGAACCTCAGTCTCTTCTATCCTCCTCCTTTCAGGACCCGACGGTATCATAATCGGGCACGGCCGGACAAGACCGGCATAGCAATATGCCCAGTGTCTGTTTTTCTTGCTCGTCGTTCGCGCCTTCGATCCGGCCGCGCAACCGCATCGCTACTTCTCGATCTCCAGCAGTTCGACCTCGAAGATGAGCGTGGCGTTCGGACCGATTCGCGCGCCGGCGCCACGTTCACCGTAGGCGAGGTCGGAAGGAATGAACAGCCGATACTTGCTTCCGACGCTCATGAGCTGCAGCGCCTCGGTCCAGCCCCGGATCACTCCCGTCACTGGAAAGGCGGCGGGCTGCTCCCGTTTGTAGGAACTGTCGAACTCCGTCCCGTCGAGCAAAGTGCCCCGATAGTGGACCTTGACTCGGTCGGTCTTCGCGGGCTTCGGGCCATCGCCCTTGCGAAGGACGGTGTACTGCAACCCGCTCGCGGTGGTCTCGACGCCCTTCTTCTTTTTGTTCTCGGTGAGGAACGCCTCTCCCTCCTTCCGGTTCTTGCCGGCGAGCTCCCTCTTTTTCAGGGCGAGCTTCTCCTGCCTTTTCCTGAAAAACTCCTGTCTGAGCTTGTTGGCCTCCTCGAGCGTGAGGAGCGGTTTGGTTCCCTTGAAACTTGCCTCCGCACCCCGAATGAAGGCAGCAAAATCAACCTCTATTTCCAGACCTTTCAAGGATGTCCCGATGTCCATGCCCAATGCGTAACTCAGAGTCTCGGAGGGGGTCTTCAGTTGCTCCTTCGTCGCCTCTTTCTTCTCGGCAGCGAACGTCAGCGACGGCAGGGACAGCCCCACCACCACCACCAGCATAGCCGAAATCCGTTTCATCGTCATCTCCTTTCTTCTACCTTTATCCCTTTCTTCCCATACGGCATGGGGGGTTAAGGCGTGAACCGCACCCGCGAAAAAGCTTGTTCGCACGAAATCAGCGGAGCTATCGTTAAGGTCTCTATCATAGACAACCTTCCCCGACGCTTCCCGCCAACGAAGTCAGCCCAGAGGTATGTCTGGGAAATGCTTTTCCCCGGGGATCATTCCGCAGTCTGACCTGAAAACTCGTAGAGATCGCGCTTCCTTTATGCGAAAACGGGTCCAAATGCCACGCCGTTCATCGGGTCCGGACGTCTTAAGTGAAGCGTCCGTCCCCCCCGCAGGCATTGCCCGCGGATGTTTCCCGGAGAAGGCGGCAACTATTGGTTGCGTTTCTTGAGTTGTCACCACCCTTTTCCACCAGGCGCACATCGTAACAAAATATCACAAATTTAGGGAGCACAATATTAGCGGCCTTGTAATCCCTGAGTCTCGGGTGGATAGCCGGCCGAGGCGGAGGAGGCAAGAAGGAAACAGCAGATTAACGCAAAGGCGCAAAGGCGCAGAGAATAAGGTGAGAAGGACACCCCGCGTCTCGCCCTCGGCGGGGGCAGGATGCTCATGCCACGACAGGCGAGGACGGGGTCCCTCCCATATTCCTCTCTGCGCCTCTACGCCTTTGCGTTACCTACCCCTTGCCCTTGGGGGATTCTTCGTGCTACGCTCGGCGAGAGAGGAAGGTAGAAGGAGGATGCCGATGAAGCGTGTTAGGGTTAAGGAAGCCTCGGTGACTTTCCACGAGCTGAAGTACAGAACCCCGCTGAAGTTCGGGTCGGGGGTCGTGGATGCGGTTACGGACGTAGTCGCTTCGGTTGACGTGGAGACGCCGCAGGGTCATCGAGCTGTGGGCAAGGGCGAGATTCTCCTCGGCGACCTGTGGGCATTTCCAAGCGAGCTTCTCGACCACGAGACCCGCGATGCCGCTATGCGCAAGCTGACCGCGCGAGCAGCGCGCTGGCTTGAGCAAGACTCACCTACGGATCACCCGCTCGGCATCGGCGTCGCGATGAAAGAGGCGGTCGGCGAAATGGCCGGCGACGTCACTCGAGACCTGAATCTCTCGCAGCCGCTTCCACTGTTGGCGGCGATGGTTTCCCTCTCGCCGCTGGATGCCGCCGTGCACGATGCCTTCGGCAAGGCTTACGACATTGACACGTACGGCGGCTACGGCCCTGAGATGTGCGACGACCTCTCTCGCTGGCTCGGAGAGAAATTCCGCGGACGCTACCTGAGCGATTTCATTTCTAAGCAATACCGCTCTCCGGTTCCCATCTGGCATCTGGTTGGCGGCCTCGACAAGCTCCGCCGGAAAGAGAAGGCGAGCAGCCAGCGGCATGGGCATCCTGCCCATGATTCTCCAGAGCGTTCACGGGCGAGACGCCCGTGCCACGAGCCTGACGACGGCCTCCCCGTTTCCCTCGACGAGTGGATAGAGCGAGACGGAATCTTTTGCTTCAAAATCAAGCTTCGCGGAAACGACCTCGAGTGGGACCTTTCCCGAACCGAGGAGGTTTTTGCGGTGGCGAAAGAATGCTCGGCGAAGAGAGGCGTGAAGGAATTCTTTCTTTCCGTGGACACAAACGAGCAGTGCGACTCGTCGGAATACTGCGTATCTTTTCTCGAACAACTCCGGGCAGCGTCTCCGGAGGCGTTCGACGCCCTCCTCTATCTCGAGCAGCCGACGGAGCGGGACCTCCGTAAGCATAGCTTCGACATGCGGCCGGTCGCCGCTCTCAAACCTGTCGTCGCCGACGAGGGAATACGGGAACTGGAGGACGTGGACGCTGCCTTCGAGCTCGGCTGGAGCGGTACGGCCTTGAAAACCTGCAAGGGGCAGACCTTTGCCCTCCTCACTGCCGCAAAAACCGCTGCCGCAGGGAAAATCTACACCGTGCAGGATTTGACCAATCCGGGGCTCGCCCTTGTCCAGTCCGTTGGGCTTACGGCAAGGCTCTCACCGCTGAAAGGCGTCGAAGCGAACGCCCGCCAATTCATCCCGTTCGCGAACGACTCTATCGCCAACCGCTTCCCGGGCCTGGTCAATATCCGCGACGGCCTCGCGCACTGGCCCGAAGAGACAGCCGCTGGGCTTGGCTATTGAGCTCGCAGCAATGTGAGGTGAGTCGCTGTGCAGTGCCGGGGCCTCGCGTTGGTTCAGTACCCGCCGTATTTCCTGACGAGGTCAATGGTGCGTTTGTACTGGGCGAGGCTGACGTTTTTGGGGATGGAGTGGTCGGAATGGTAGATGTATCCGCCGCCGACCTTGGCGACCTCGAGTTTTCGGCGGATTTCTTCCTCGATAACGTTCGGGTTGGGATCGGCCATAGCTCTGACGTCTATCCCGCCCATGAACGCGATTTTGTCACCGAACTTCGGCTTCAGCTCGACGAGGTCCATCCCGGCTTTCACTTCCAGCGGCTGGAGGCAATCGAAGCCGGCCTCAATCAGATCCGGGATCAGCCCCTTGACGCAGCCGCAACTGTGGAGGATGACCGGCATTCCATGGGGGTGGAAGAAATCGGTGAGCATCTTGTGGCTCTCGAAGGAGACTTCTCTGTAAGTCCTCGGAGAGAAAAGCGAGGAGTTGCGGTAGCCCATGTCGTCGTACAAAAAAGCTCCATCGAAGGCGAAACCCTTTGACATCATCATCTCGGCCATTTCGATGGCGAGCCGGGCGTGCGTGGCGAACATCTCCCGCACCCATTCCTGTTCGGAAATGAGGAGAACGAGTAGCTGCTCGCTCTTGACGTAGCTCTGAAAGCGATCGTAACCGATGGCGCCACAATAGGCGATGAACTTGCCCTCGGCGTGCGCCCGCTGGAAGTTTGCCAGGGAGGTCACCCAATCCACGCGGGTGCAATCGGGGACGAGCCGCTCCTTGATTCGCTCCCAGTCGCCCCGGGACTTGACCGGCCATTCGATGACTTCCGGCGTGGTGGAATAATCGCGGAAATTCCTTCGGATGCCGCCCTGCGGGGTTGTCTCGACAATGAACTCATCCGTTTTCTCAAGGACTCTGATGGGGAATCTGGGAGAGAGGTCTGCCTTGAAAAGCGCCATCTCGTAGCCGAAGAACTCCTCGACGGGGATGTCCGCGGGCAAACCTTCCCTTTGCCAGCGATTGACGGTTGATGGCCAGGGATCGTCATGAATGGGGACTCGATCGGGTTCTTTGTGTTGAAGCGCGGTCAGGATTCTTTCGCGAGAATTCATCTCCTCTCACCCCCCGAAGTCATGACACACGACCGGATTGATGTGACTCGTGCATCTCAAATATAGGTTCTCGTCGTTGGCCGACTCGACGTGATTTATCGCCCCTTTGCACTTCTTTCGGACAGCTTCGGGAAAGCAACCGCAACTTCACCCCTTCTTATCACCCTTTTCCTGCTCCCTCCACAGCCCAGAGAACAGTTGGGATTCCCCGTTACGTAGGGCACGGCAACCAGTTCTCCACACATAGCTCCAATTCCGCTCACGGTCCCCGGTATCCTCTTTCCCGTCCTGCTGGAATACTCCCTTACCTTCCTCATCATCTCATCCGGCGTTCCGAAATAGACTACTATGTCGGGTTCCTCCAAAGTTAGGGATAACTGCACGACCTTTATGTCGCGTAAAGTATGAGCACTTTTCAAATATGTTTGAGCAGCTTTTTCGTTTTCTGCATCTCCCCAGCCGACCAGGATTCTCGCAAGCTCATGAGAATACCCGGAGAATCCCAAGTTGTATCTGGCCAAAGGACAAGAGATATTGGCTTCTGTGACATAAACGTCTTTCCCTTCTCTTGCGATTTTTGCCCAGGAGCAAAACTTGTCTTCCCCTCTTTCAATCTCACTCGCACGGTCCAAAAACCTTATGCCCAATCTTTCCATGCCAATCACCTTTTCGTTATACGCCTACACGGCTCAAAACACGCTCCCCACGAACTCTGAAGCGAAGGCCGCATTTTAACTGTTCACGAATACCGTTTGCTTTCTGCTTGGCTCGTTACGGAGATGAATCGTGCCAGGTTGCCCGTCAAATCAGCATCAAGCTTGGGTTACGACATTCGCGGTCTCGCTGTGCCAAAACTGGAATCGTATTGTATCGTTACAGAAAGATGTCCTCCTGCTCGTCGTCGGTTTCCGCCCGCGCCAACTCAACGGTCTTACCGTCGGTCGCGGCGATGACCTCGACGCCGGTCTCTTCGCTGAGCTTTTTGGCGACCTCCCACGGTTTGGCTCTGATGACGGTCACGCCGAAGTGAGTTATCACGGCGAGGCGCGGTTTGATGCTCGAGATAAGAGTTCTCGCGTCCTCATAACAAAGGTGCATGACCGCCCCGCTGGGGTGCGGCGTCATTCTCACCATGTTCAGAACAAGGACCGCCGAGCCGGCGTACCACTCGCAGAGCTCCGGGAAAAAGGTCGTGTCCACAACGAAGGAAATGGGGCCTTCCTGGGAAGAGAAGGTTAAGCCGTAAGTTTCTGTGGCATGGCGATGCCTTCCGTGGGTGCGGAAGCGAAGTTCGCCGATGGAGTATTCGCTATCCGGCTTGAGGATCTCGATTCTCTCGACGAACTGCCTGACGTACTTCAGGACAACCGGGTCGTCGCCCTCCAGGGCCTCCTGCGTTGCGAACAAAGCCCCTCGCCTCGTGAATCCGCCGTCGGTCATCAGCTCGACCATGACGTTAACGTCCGTGGAATGGTCAATATGGCTGTGGCTGAGGATTACCGCGTCAATATCCTTTCCGGCGATTTTCGGGCGACTCGCTGCGCAGCGGACGAGGGTGCCCGGGCCCGGGTCGAGGATTATTCCCGGACCATTGATGGATATGAAAGTTCCCGCAGAGGAGCGAAGTTGCTTGAGAACTACGAATCTCGCCCCGGCGGTGCCGAGGAACTTGATGCGGTCGGCTGTTTTCATTAGTGAATGCTCTATCGTCGTCTTGAACCGTCAGAAAACGGTTGCCGACGAGCCAATGGCGTTACGCCCTCGCGAGGGGCCGGGCAACTGAATCGAAACCGCCGAGCACATCTGCCGCCCGGAGCGACCGCGAGTTGGAGCGCCACGCCTCCCTCGCAAAGAGTAGCACAGGGCGACGAAAGAAATGAAAAGAATTGTGAACGGTGGTGTCGCTTACTCCGCCTCCGCGCCTCTGCGCTGGCTTCCTCTTCCATTCTTCGCTTCCGCAGCTCGGCGCCCGTCCAGGTGTTTGATTAGGCCGGGCGGGGGTTTGTGATCTACAGGATGCTTCACGTCTCTGGAACAATCCCGTCTATCCTTTTTATCCCGTCGAAATAGCTCCTTTCACGACACCATTATGCGTCACCGCATTGGGGTGGTACTCGCCTGAGACTGGGGCATGGCGAAATCCCCGCTTTTAATGTTTCAACACGCTGGGGGAATTTGTTATATTCTTTATGAAACACCCTGCGACCCTGCGGCTCTGCGTTAGAAAACATAAGAGCGCAAAACGCAAAGGCGCGGAGGAAGATTTTAAGGACGACGATATTGGAGGTAAAATCGCTATGGCAGAAAAGGAGGAGATGTTTCAAATGCGATGGCATTCGCGTGGAGGGCAGGGCGCCAAGACGGCGGCTGACTTCTTCACGCAGGTGGCCATCTCGGAAGGGAAGTACAGTCAGGCTTTCCCGGAGTACGGGCCGGAAAGGTCCGGCGCCCCGATGAGGAGCTACACCCGCATCAGCACTGAGCCGATTAAACTTCACTCCGCGGTGTACACGCCGGACGCGATTATCGTTCTCGACCCAACGCTGGTCGGAACGGTGGACGTGTGGGAAGGTTTGTCGGAGGGCGGCACGGTCGTCATCAACACGAACCTTTCTCCTCAGGAGGCGAGAAGGGAGTTCGACATCGAGGGAGGGAAGCTTTTCACGATTGACGCCACGAAGATAGCCCTCGATGAGCTCGGGCGAAACATCCCCAACATGCCCATGGTGGGCGCGCTTGTCAAAGCCACCGGGCTGGTAGAGCTGGACCACGTTGTCGAAGGGCTGCGGAAGACGTTCTCCGCGAAGTTTGGCAAAGAGGTCGTGGAAAAGAATGTGAGGGCGATAAACCGAGCATATAAGGAGGTGAAAGGGGAAAATGCCTGAAAAAGGTTGGAGAGAGCTTCCTCTCGCAGCGAAGATACTGGACGCCGGCAACTCGATCGAGTATGAGACCGGCTCATGGCGGACCTACAGGCCGGTAGTTGACAAGGAGAGATGCACCGATTGCATGACGTGCTGGCTGTTGTGTCCGGACGCCTCCATCCGCGTCGAGGAGGAGAAGATGGTGGGTTTCGATTATGCCCACTGCAAGGGATGCGCCATCTGCGCGGAGGTCTGTCCGCGTGACGCCATCGAGATGGTGCTGGAGACCGAGAAAGACAAGGTCGAGGCGGATGAGCGCGGAATTAAAGTTGCACAGGAAGAGAATCCGAAGACAAGATGAACATGAAATGCTCTGCGTCTCTGCCACGCCCAGGCGTGGTTGAAAAATATAAGAGTATGAAACGCAGAGACGCAAAGGCGCAAAGAGGGAAAAGGGAATATGAGCACAATTTTGCCACTCACGGGAAATGAATCGGGCGCCGAGGCGATGCGCCAGATCGCTCCGGACGTCGTGCCGGCGTATCCGATAACGCCGCAGACGGAACTTATGCACAGGTTCGCCGGTTACGTCGCCGACGGCAAAGTGCCCACGGAGCTTGTCTTGGTGGAATCGGAGCACAGCGCCATGAGCGCGTGCGTGGGAGCTTCGGCGGCGGGAGCTCGCGTGATGACCGCTACCTCCTCGCAGGGGATGGCGTTGATGTGGGAGATTCTGTACATCGCCGCCGCACTGCGGTTGCCGATTGCGATGGCGCTTGTCAACAGGTCTCTCAGCGCGCCGATCAACATCCACTGCGACCATTCGGACTCCATGGGAGCGAGGGATACAGGCTGGATTCAACTCTACTGCGAGAACTGTCAGGAAGTCTATGACAACGTCATCCAGTCCATGAAGATCGCCGAGGACAAGGGTGTGCTTCTGCCAACCATGGTCTGCTACGACGGCTTCATCCTGAGCCACACGGTCGAGAGGGTGGAGCTTCTCGAGGACCACGAGGTCAAAGGATTCGTCGGAGAGTATGTCCCGGACCATCCTCTCCTCGACGTGGATAACCCCGTCACCTACGGCCCCCTCGACCTCCAGGACTATTACTTCGAGCACAAGCGCCAGGAGGCCGAAGGAATGAGAAACGCCAAGCCGGCCATCCTCAAAGTCGCCGAGGAGTACGAGGTTCTCTCCGGGCGCAAGTATCGGCTTTTCGAGGAGTATTTCACCAAAGACGCCGAGTACGTCATGGTTTGCCTCGGCTCCGCTGCGGGCACGGCAAAAGCCGCCGTGGACGAACTGCGAGCCGCCGGCGAAAACGTCGGACTCCTGAAGCTGCGAGTTTTCCGGCCCTTCCCGGCAGAGGAGCTGGTCGCGGCGCTCGCCAACGCGAAGGGAATCGCCGTCATGGACAGAGCTGACGGCATGAACTCTATCGGAGGACCCGTTTTCTCTGAAATCCGCGCGGCGCTTTACGGCCGCTCTTCGGCGAAGATCAGCAACTATATCTACGGTCTTGGCGGGCGCGACATTGACGCGGAGATGATGAAATCGGTCTTCCAGGACATGAAGGACGGGAAATGCGCCGAGCAGGCGTTCTACCTCGGCGTTCGAGAATAGTCACGGAGAGTGGCACGGGCGTTCCGCCCGTGGACAATCATGGGCAAGATGCCCATCCCACGGAGTTAGTTCGGACCGATGAAGCTCAAACCGCAGAGAGCGCAAAGGACACAGAGAAGAGAGAGAAGTCTCATGGGCTGTTACTCCTTTCGACTCGCGGTCTCAGCGCCCTCTGCGGTGAACATTAGAGGAGGATGACACAAAAATGGCTATTAAGCTGAAAGAGCTCACACACAAGAAAGGCCTTATCGCGCCGGGGCACCGCTGCTGTGCAGGTTGCGGAAGCATCATCGGCGTCAAGGAAGTTCTGATGGCGGTTGACTATCCGGTGGTCGTCACCTTCGCCACCGGATGCCTTGAAGTTGCCACGACAATCTTCCCCTATACGGCGTGGCGAATCCCCTACCTTCACTGCGCCTTCGAGAACTCCGCCTCCGTCATGAGCGGTGTGGAGGCTGCCTACCAGTCACTCAAAAAGCAGGGAAAGATTGATAAGGAGATAAAGTTCATCGCCTTCGGCGGCGACGGAGGAACCTACGACATAGGCTTGCAGGCTCTTTCCGGGGCGATGGAAAGAGGGCACGACATGCTCTACGTCTGCTACGACAACGAAGCCTACATGAACACCGGCATCCAGAGGTCCAGCTCCACCCCGAGAGCCGCCGCCACCTCCACTTCTCCCGCCGGAACCGTCGTCCCCGGAAAAAAGCAGTTCCGCAAAGACCTCACAAAAATCATGGCGGCTCACGGCATCCCCTATGTCGCGCAGGCGACACCCGACCGCTGGAACGACCTGATGACCAAGGTCAAGAAGGCTATGGAAATCAAGGGGCCGAAATTCATCAACATCCTCTCCTCGTGCTTCCGTGGATGGAGATGCGCCCCGGAGAAATCCATCGAGGTCACCAAGCTCGCCGTTCAGACACGGTTTTGGCCTCTCTATGAGGTCGAGGACGGCAAGTGGAAGCTCAACTACAAGCCGAGGAAGTACGTTCCCATCGAGGAGTGGCTGAAAACTCAGAGGCGCTTCCAGCACGTCCTCAAACCGGAAAACAAACCGCTCCTCGAGGAAATCCAGACGAACATTGACAAGCGCTGGGAAGAGCTTCTCCATCTCTGCGGGGAAACGGAGGGCCCCGCCCCCGTCGCTTGATACGTTCCGTTCGTATAGGCGACACGACTGTAATCTCTCAGTCCCACGGGGTCGTGGTCTGGCCGGGCAAGGGATGAGACTGTGAAGAGGAACCGCGGAGCACGCCGAGGGCGCAGAGAGGGAGGTTTGATGTTATCCCAGGGCGGGGTGGTCTTTCTCTGCGAACTCCGCGCTGTCAGCGGTGAACGTTTTACCTGTGTGCGATGACCTCGACCTCGATTTTGACGTCGAGGGGGAGTTTTGCCGCTTGGATGCAGGTGCGGGCGGGGAAGTCGGGGCCGAAGTGGCGGGCATAGACCTCGTTGACGGCGCCGAAGTCGGCGATGTCCGCGAGGTAAACGGTGGTCTTGACGACTTTCAGGAGGGAGCTTCCGGCCGCTTCAAGAAGAAACTTGATGTTCTGAAAGACAAGCTCTGCCTGTTCGGCGATGTCTCCGCGATTGAGCTCGCCAGTTTCCGGGTCAATCGGAATTTGCCCGGAGAGGAACACGAGGTCGCTGACGATGACCGCGGGCGAATACGGTCCCTTTGCCGGGGGACCTCCTTCCGGGCGAACAACACGTTTTTCCACTTGACCTTTCTCCTCATTTATTTTGCACAGGCTTGCGCCAGAGTTTCTCCGAGTGCCGCCAGCTTCTCTTCGTCTTCCCCCTGAGGGCGGCCTTTGACCAGGGCGGGTCCTGCGATAATGTTGAACTTGAACTTCTGACACATCTCTCTCACGCTCTTGACGGCTTTTCCGCCACCGCCGTGGGTGAGAAAGATGGCGCAGGGCTTATCCGTCACCTCTCCCTGCGTGGGGTAGAACGTTCTGTCGAAGAAATCCTTCAAGCCACCGGCCATGTAGCTGAAATAGTCGGGTGAGCCGATGGCGATGCCATCGCAGTTCAACAGGTCGTCGGAGGTGGCTTTCAACGCCTGCTTGGTTTCAACTTCGGTGCCCTCGACGGACTGCGCACCTCTGGCAACCGCCTCTGCGGCGGCTTTTGTGTTTCCGCTCTGGGAATGGTAGATGACGAGAACTCTGCTCATTCGTCGGCCTCCGATTTCATTAGTGCTCCAATTCATAAGTTCGGCGACGCATTTGCTCCGACAGGATAACAGGATGGACGTGATTCTTGCAATCTTGTTTATCCTTGCGAAGGGTTCTTGGCCTTTCGCTCTACCTCAACTTCCCGCTGACATACTGGCTTGCGGGTGGCGACGACATTGTTAACGAGTTGCATCTACTGAGCCGCCAGAACAACCGCGTTGACACACTTCCGCTCGACGACGACCGTGTGACTTTCGACCCCGCCATGACTGGGCAGGAAGGTCTCGAACTACGTGTCCGGTGATTTCTTGCGGTTCGTGCTCTTTCACGCAGTGGCCCGCCAGCCTATGATTTACTGGATGGCTCACGTCTCTCGAACAATCCCGTTCACGCCGATGGCGTGATTATCTCGTCAAAATAGCTTCTTTCACGACACCATTATACGTCACCGCATTTGCGAACTCATGTACTTATGTGTTCATTGTCGTTCCGCGCACGCTGAGAGCATTTACCGCAGAGATCGCAGAGTTAAGAGATACGTTCGCTGCTCACAAAAAAGGCCTTGTTGTGTGCGGTCTCTGCGGTCATTGCGGTCATTTCCCATCAGATGGCTGCCCCTCGCCGTTCTCTACCTCCTGCGTTTGGCTTTCGCCTTCTTCCGATTGTTTCTCATCCTCCTGTTTCTCTTTAGCCTCGCGGGCTTCCCGCTCGGAATCGAGAATCTCTTTGACCTGTGCCTGGACTTGAGCGACCTGAGAGAGAGTCAGATGCGGGTCCATGACGATCAAGGTCTCGCCGGTCTTCGCGTGCTCGTAGATAATAAGGGTTTTGCCGGAGGAGTCTTCCTCAACGGTGTGTTTCGCCGAGAGAATCCGGCGTCTTTCGAGCATGAGAGCGAGGATGTAACAGAAGTTAATGTACCTCGCCTCGCGGAAGTTGAGGTATTTTCGGAGGAGCCGTTCGGCGAGGCTTCGTTGTATAGCCTCCTCCTTCGGCTGCGGCGGAGCGATTTTGACGGTGCTCTGCCACCAGGAAATGGGCTGCTCTTCCGCCTCAGTTTGCGATTGCTGCTCGGTCGCCCAACAGCCCTCGCAGAAGTCCCGCCGGTAAGGTTCGTCCTCCCGATACGTGAGCACGCAGCGATACTTGTCGCCGTCGAGGAATTCTCTCTGGCACTTACAGCAGAATCGCGACCTCGCCTGAATTTCCCACTGCATCTGTGTCGCCTTTTTCGGGTGTGCTCGGGGTGTGTCGTGGTGAGTGACTCTTTTGCATCAAAAGCCTAACCGCGGAGACCGCAGAGAAGAATGCCATAATCCCGCTGGCGCGTCCAATTATCTGTGCGTTCTCTGCATTCTCTGTGGTTCAATCACTGGACTTATTCTACTCGACGTATCTTTTCCACAACTTCTCGAGGTCGTCCATTGTTATCCCGAGGACGTTCTTCAGGACGGCGGCGAGGGGGACAGGCTGTCTGTAGGCAATCGCCATTTCGCGAACCTTTTTCGGGCCAAAGTTGCGGAGGAGCAGGTCCGTCAGCGCCGCAGATTCGAGGTAGAACATGCCGACTTTTTCCGTCTCGGCGGGGTAACCTCGCAGCGAAACCAGCTCCTTGAGGGAAATGTAGTTGCCGGTGCGCCTGAGTGAGCGAACGTTCCTTCTGAGTTCCTTCCTCTCGCCTTCCTCGTGGAGGATGGCGAGGCCTTCTATGAACCACATGGGGGTGTACCGGAAATCGCCGACGATGCCGAAGTGCACGATGTGCGTCAGTTCGTGCGGGACGGTTTGCTTCACCATATACGAAGTGTCTTTCTCCTGGTAGAGGTAAACCTCCATCGCGTGCGGAATCCCGAAGGCGTTGTACCATCCGCGGAGACTTTCCTTATTCGCCTCCAGGAACTTTCGCCAGTCCTTGAGGCTACTGAAGAGGTAAATCTTGCATTTCTTTTTCCAGTTGGGTTTTGCGTAGCCGAAGCTGGCGAAAACCTGCGGGAGGACTTTCTCTGCCTGAGGGACAATCCTGTTGAAGAAGATTTCTTTCTCGTAATAGACATCGAAGTGGACGGTCTGCCTTCTTCTCCATGACGGGGGAAGTTCGAGTCCCGTGGAGGTGCGAACGGCGATTATCTTCTCGCCGAGCTGTTGCAGAAGCTGATTGGCTCTCTGAGCGAAGAAGGTGCCCGAGTAGTCTTTCGGGATGCCTCGGAGAATCGTGACCGCTTGCGGTTTGCCTCGGGCGGTGAGGAGGCGGGTTGCTTTTGTGTATTCGGCGGCGGCTCTCTCGAGGGGAATCAGCCCGTAAGTCGTCAACTCGAGGGCCTTGTTCTTTTCCTCGCCCGCGAAGTTGGAGGTGACGAAGGTCAGATAGCTGCGAGCGGTCTGAACCTGCCCTCCGGCGATCGCCTTTGCGGCGGCGGTGAGGGACTCGTTTGCGATCTCGATAATCGCGGTGTTGGCTTCGGGGCTGTGCTGACTTCTCAGCGATATGGCGGAGCGGAGGTACTGAAGCGCCTTCTGGTAGTTCTTCGCCCGTTTCTCGATGATGCCGAAGTGAAAGTGGCTGTCGGCATGGCGGGGGTCGAGACTGATGATGCGAAGGAAACACGCCCTTGCGTTGTCAGAATCTCCTTTTTTCGCGAGCTGCTTGCCATGCTGATAGTAGGCGTCCAGATACAACCGGAGCTGCCCAGGGGATAACTTCCCCGCCGCCCGCCATCTCTGGTCGAGCGAGCGAATCGCCTCGACGTATTTCCCCTCGCGGAGGAGGCGCTCAGGCGTGAGGTCTTGGGAGAGACATGGTGGAGCGGTCACCGTCGCCACAATCAAAAGCGACAGCAGAATCGCTGTCGCCAGAAGGGACCGTCTCAACGGATGCGTCATTGGAATCGAGTTCCCTTTTGCTCTTGAAAATCAAATCGCCGAGATCCCCCGATCGCATAGGGGATAAAGATTAACGCTGCGTGCGCCATGCGTGCTGCGCGGTGTCTGCGGTAATTGCCCCTGCGCCACGAGCGGTCAACAATTGCGCAAGGAGACATGAGCCGATTCCTGGTCATGCGCCTCTTGTTATGCAAAAGCCGGCGTTAATCCCGGTCTTCTACTTCGGCGGCTTGTTTTCGTCGGCTGGCGGCTCTTCGCCCTTCTCTTGCGCAGCGTTTTGTTTATGTTCCGCTGGTTCCTCTTTCTTTTCCTGAGAAGGCTCTTGCTTTTTTACATCTGCGGGTTTCTCCGCTTTTTCCTCCCCAGGAGGTTCCTCTTTCCCTTCCGGCTCAGGCTTTACCTCGGCTTTCTCCTCCGGCTTCTCTTTCGGCTTTTCGGCTTCCGCCTTTGCCTCGTCGAGATAATTGAGCTGAAGGTTGGCGAGCAGGGCGTTGAGTGTTTTCTCCTCGCGCTCTGTGAGGTTGCCTTTGGTCTTCTCCCTGAGCATGCGGAGGATGTCAATGGTTCCCTGGGCGGCTTGCATATCTTTCTCGATCTTGCCTGTGAGAGGGTTGACAATTTTGCCCAGATGTTGCATGGCGCCGGCTGACAAGCCGGAGATCAGCGCGAGAAATCTCGCCTCGTTGTACTTTGCCTCGTCTTCTTCCTTTGTCATTTCTTCCCCCGCATATTTGAGTTGGCGGGTCGCGGAAACGTGCCCCTACGTTGGTTAATTCGTGTACGGTTTGTCAAAAGCCTCCTCGAAATCGTATCCCTCGCGGAAATCATCAATGGAATCCTGCGAAGTCTTGGCGAGGATTTTGTGGTCAATCAGATTGAACACGATGATGCCGAAATCCTCGCACGTTTGTATGCCCCAGAGATTGAGCACGGTCTTCGACATCGGGCCGAACTGGTCAAGGGCGTATTTGCGGATGCCCACCAGAAGCTGCTGCCCGCTCACGTGCCCACTGCGATTCATCCAGATGCGGGTGTACTCCAGGGCTTCCCTGACGAACTCGTACGCTTCCCTGGCGTACCTTCTGTCCCGCTGGAGGATTGCTTTCACACCTTCGTCAAAATCCGCAAACATCCTCGTGCTCCGCGAATCTATGAGTTCCCTGTCGCTTCTCGCGTATTCCCTGCCGGTCAGCGACGTGACGCGCCAGAAACACGACCATTCTCCCGAACGCTCACCCATATAAGATTACCTCATGAGCACTGCGCAGTCAATAGAATAGATGGGTGCGGGGTATGGCCAGAGTCTCGGGGGGATAGCCGGCCGAGGAGGAGGAGGCAAGAAGGGAAGAGCAGATTAACGCAAAGTCGCAGAGAATAAGGTGAGAAGGATACTGTCGTCGCCTGCCGTGGAAACAGCGGGCATCCTGCCAGCGGTACACGGGAGACTGCGCCTGCTCGGCGCACTCTGCGGTTACTCTTTGTCTCGATGCGTCTCCGCGTCTCTGCACCTCTGCGTTATACTCCTTTTTCCCTCTTCTCCGCGTGCTCGTCAGTTGATTATTCTCGGCCTTGCTCCTCTCCGCCGATGAAGACCCTTTTGACCGCGATGTCCTCGTCGAAGAGAATTACGTCGGCGAGCTTTCCCCTCTCAAGGCTGCCGAGGCGGTCGGCGAGGTTGATGATTGTCGCGGGCGTCAGGGAAGCCATTCGGACGATGTCGTGAAGAGGCGCCTCGACAAGTTGCCGATAGACGCGAACCATCTCGCTGAGACGGAAGGTGGAGCTGGCGAGCCACTCGCCCGTGGCGACGCGGGACTCGCGATCTTTGACGATAGCCCTCTGCCCGTCGCGGGGGCCGAAGGTGTATTCGCCGTCGGGCATTCCGGCGCCTCGCATGGCATCGCTGACGATGGCGACCCTCTCCGGTCGCTTAATCTTGTATGGCACGGTGAGCATGTCCGGCGAGAGGTGAATGCCGTCGCTGATGACTTCGGTGGTGAGCCGCTCGTCGAGAAGGATGGCTTCGACGATCCCGCCCTGCCTTTTGACGAAGGGCTTGCTGAAGGTCACGAAACTGCTCATGGCGCAGTAGAGGTGGGTTGTGTGCGTGACGCCCCACTCGATAGCCTGCATCATAAGGGAGTAGGACGCATTGGAGTGCCCGGCGCTGATGACGATTCCGGCGACGGTGAGGGCACGGATCATTTCTTCGGCTCCGGGCAGGTCGGGAGAGCACGTCATACTGACGATGTGCTGCGAACGCTCGACGAATTTATTGTACTCTTCAGGGTCGGGATTGCGCACCTGCGCCTCCAGGTGACAGCCTCTCTTTTCCTGAAGGAGATATGGCCCCTCCAGATGCGCGCCGAGGACGCGGGAGCCATCGGGGGACGAGCTTTCGGCTTCGGCGATGACTTCCAGAGCCTTGAGGATTTGCTCCGTCGGCATGGAGGCGGTGGTGGCAACGACGGAAGTGACGCCTCCCTCGGCGTGGTAGCGGGTGACGTTTCGGAGGTCTTCCATCGTGCCGTCAGAGAAATCTGATCCCGCGCCTCCGTGCACGTGGATGTCCACGAAACCGGGAGAAATGTAGTCCCCTTCGGCATCAATGACCTCAGCATCCGACGGAGCGGAGACCTGCGACCTCTCGCCGACCGCCTTGATACGCCTGCCTTTCACCAGGACGCATCTGTCATCGAGAATCCTTTGCGGCAGAATGACTCTGCCGCCGACGAATAGTTTATAGCCACTCATTGCAAAAGCTCCTGTTGACTCGGTTCCAAGTGCGGCTGCCAATGGTAGGACATTTGCGGCGGTTTCGCAAGGAAGCGAAGCCTCTGTGAGGAATCCGTCAGTTACGGGTGGGACAGGAAGTCTTTGCGGCAAGAGCCATGCGAAAGCATCAACATCCCGCGGGACGCGGGACCCCAGGTGGGGCTCTGCCCCTCAGGGCGAAAAGAACAGCCATGCCACACGGCCGGCAGGATGCAGGCGATACGTAAGCCTCTCTGCGTGCTCTGCGCACTCTGCGGTTTCACCCATAGCGACCCGTAAGCGAGGGGTTACCCCGCCACCTAATGCCTCAGTTACCGGCGGCTGAGGTTCGGATCTCATAGGACGCAGAGTAGCCCTTGTGCCGGTGTCATGCTGTCCCATCCGAGGGCGAGACGCCCTCGGGACTGCTGGCGAGACGCCAGCGTTACATAGACGGCAACACTGAGCTGCACCTCTGGCAATCAAGCGCAAGATGCCCATGCCACGACACCCGATGACCGCGTCCTTCTCACCTTATTCTCTGCGACTTTGCGCCATTGCGTTAATCTGCTGTTCCCTTCTTGCCTCCTCCGCCTCGGCCGGCTATCCGCCCGAGACTGAGAGATTACTTTACGGTTATCATTCTGCTTGCCGTCACGCCATAACTTATCCCTCTGCGGGGTTAGTCCCGGCAGGCCGTCTGGGGGCGTCGTTTGTCTGTCCCTATCTTTCAGTCTTCGAGGCCTGCCACCACATCGCCATCCAGAGGAGGGGTCTGTCGGAGCGGTTGGACATGGTGTGCATCTGATTCGGGGGGATGAAGACCACATCGCCGGCGGTGACTTTTCTCTCGCGGGGGCCGACGATGACCGTGCCCTCGCCTTTGAACACGAGGTAAATCTCCTCGGTGGGATGATAGTGCATCTCCATCTCCTCGCCGGGGTTGAGGTATCCCCACGCGCTCTGAAACGGAGGATGAGGCCCGGACGGCATCGGCTCCATGGCATAGACGGTGCCGTGGTGTGATTTGAAAGCTTTGGAAAGGTCGAAGCGAGAAACGGAAATCTGCGGCCACGCTGCGATTCTCTCCTGCGCGACATCGAGAGCACGCTTTATCTCAGCCATGGCCGGGCTCGCCGCCTTCGCAGGATCGAGGTTGAATAGGTCAACGACAAAGGGCCCGCGAAAGCCTATTTCCAGAAAAGCAGTCATTACGGCCGGCAGGTCAATCTCGCCTGTGCCGGGAATGAGATGCTTGTGAACGCCCGCGGACATGTCGTCAATATGGGCGTGGACGAGCAATCTGGCGGCTTGCCGTATGGACTTGGCCGCGTCGCCATCGGTCAGGAGGGCATGACCGATGTCGAGATTGATCCGCAGGGCTGAACTCTCTATCCTCCATATCAACTGTATCAGCTCCCGCGTTGATTCGACGGCAAGCCCCGGTTCCGGCTCGAGGGCGAGCGTCACATCCGCCTTTTCCGCGACGTGTGCAAGCTCCGTGAGACGTTTCAGGACGGTTGCTCGCTGCCTCCTCCGGTTTTTCGCATCAATCGGTCCGCTGCTGATGACGAAGGTGCGTGTGCCCATGACGCGGGCAAGTGGGATGAGCCGCTTCAGCTCCGCGAAGAAGCCATCGTCGCTCACGAAATTACCGTGATGGCTGACGCTATAGACTTCGAGGCCCGCGTCGGCAATCATGCGGGCGAACTTTCGCGCGGCATCTTCGTCGAATTCCCCGCTTTTCGCCGGGGGCGCGTCGAGGCAGAACTCGACACCGCCGTAGCCAAGCTTCTTTATGTCAGACAATGCTTCCCAGAACTCGACCCCGTGATACGCCTGCGTTCGATAGCCGATTTTCACGTCAGAGTCTTCCTCCACTTTTGCCGCAAGGGAGGTAACCGCGGCGAGTCCTATTGCAAGCGCGATTGATGCCAGATGCCACGTCATTTCTCTCCTCCGTTTTCATTCACAAATCAGCCTTACGGCGGGTATGTTCCGCAGACATAATATTCGACGCGGCTGCGGGAATCAAGGCGGGAAAGGGGGAAGCCGTAATCGCCGGTCTCCGGCGGGAACCGCGCCAAGGCGGAGCAGGAAAGAAGGAAAGAGGATGATAACGCAAGGTCGCAAAGGCGCACGGAGGAAGGAGATGAAGGGGAGAGCAACGCGAAGGCGCAGAGGCGCAGAGAAGAGAAGGAAAAGGAGTCCGTCCTCGCCTGCCGTGGCATGGGCATCTTGCCCATGATTCCCACGGGTCCCGCCTCCGGCGGGACGCCACGGGAGGGGCGGGGCCCAAAAATACCGCTGTCAATGCTTCCGCACTGCTGTTGTAACGAGGTTGCCCTATGCGAGCCATAAGTGAGGCACCGCGGGAAGCCCGCGCGCGACCAAAAGAAGGAGAGGGCTAACTGAGGAGGAAATCGAAGGCCTCGACGATGTCGTCGTTGTCGAGCTCATGACCGTCGAAGAAGTCGCCCGCCTGGATGTCGCCGGAGAAAACGCCGCCGATGAAACCGCCGGCGCCGAGGATGGAGATGGCGTCTGCGGCGGTCGGCGGCAGCTCGAGGAACGAGGGCGCAGGGCTCGCCGGAGGCTCATGGGCGACGGTGACAGGTCGTCCCTGGCCGTGCCAGAACTTCGGGAGAAATCCGACGAGGCTTCCGACGAAGGCGATGGCGACTACTGAACCCGCGAGTGCTCTCCGAAGACGCACCACTTTCCATTGCCCTGCCCATAGAAGAAGAGAACGCCAGCGGCCGAGGGGGGTGGGCTGTTCCTCCTTTATCCTCGCCTGAAGTTTGGCGGAGAACGCTCTCCACGTGTTCTCGTCGAGCGACGGCGTGGGAACGTTGTCGAGGGAACGCAGAATCGCCACAAAAAGCTGGTGTTTGCGGTTGCAACGGGGGCAGAGACTCAAGTGCTCCCGGACTGACCCGATGTCAGCCTTCTCACCGCAGACGAGAGACCTGATGGCGCGTTTGGTATGCTTGCAGTTCATGATTTTTTCGCTCCCTTTTCTGCCATTCGGCTGCGAGCATTTTCCGCATCTTGCGCACGGCGTGGAAGAGGCTTGCTTTTGCCGCTCCCACGGAGCACTGCATGATGTCAGCGATTTCCCGCATCTGCAACCCCTGATAGAACCTCAGCAGGAAGGCTTTCTGCTGTCTTTTCGGCAGTTGCATTGCCGCCTGATGGATTGTGCGGCGAAGCTCCTTGCGGTCGGCGACTCGCCAGGGGCTGGATTGGGGTGAAGCAAGGGGAACGAACCCATGCAAGGGGTCGCCCTCTTCGCCGCCGAGTGGCACAAAGCGCTGCCTGCACTTTTTCCTCCTGAGGTCAATACAGAGGTTGATAATCACCCGATAAAGCCACGTAAAAATGGATGACCGAGGTCGCCAGTTCGGTATCGCCTTGTACATCCTTAAAAAGGCTTCCTGGCAAATGTCGAGGGCATCTTCTCTGTTCTCCACCCAGCGATAAGCGAGGGTGTATGCTCTCTGCTTGTAGAGGTCAACCAGTTGGTCGAAGGCGCCATTGTCTCCGGCCTTGAACGCCTCTATCAACTCGGTCTCCCGGGCTCTATTCGACATCCCTGGGCTTTCCTTTTCTGATTGTTGAACGGTGCGCTCCGGCGGAAGGTTTACCCCTGTTGTGCGGACAGCGATTCATGGAGCACGTCATAAGTCTCTTCCAGCGATTGAGGAATGACTTTTGTCCCTCCGGTGACCGTCAAGAAATTGGTGTCGCCTCGCCACCGGGGCACGATATGAAAATGAAGGTGCCCCTCGATGCCTGCCCCCGCTGCCGAGCCGAGGTTCAGTCCGAGGTTGAATCCGTCGGGAGACATGCTGCCCGCCAATGCCCCTCTACAATCTCGCAGCAGCCTCATGATGTCGAGGAGCTGTTCGTCCCCTAAAGCGTCCAGGTCGGCGACATGTTCATAAGGGGCGACGAGGATATGCCCGTTGTTGTACGGAAAGCGATTCAGGATGGCGAAACAGGTCTCGTACCTGCACAAGACGAGGTTTTCTCTGTCCGAGGAAGGAGGATTCTTGAGACAGAAAACGCATTCGGAGGGTCGCCCACTTGCCATGATGTATTTCATCCTCCATGGCGCCCATAGTAGGTCCAGGGGCTGTTTATCGTGTCCGCTCATCATTCAATCGGGAAACTCTGGTTTCCCCTGTCCATCCGGCTTGGGGTGAGGCGCCGCTCCGAGAACAACTGCATCGGGCGACGCGCGCTACGGTTTGCAAGAAGAGCACGATGTCGCGCTACAACTCGCACAGGAGCTGGAACTTGCGCGCGTTTGCCCCGATTCGCCTTTGGAGCGGAATCCGAATTGAGAGAATTCCTTCTTGACTCTGCGGCTCTTGCAACTGGGGCAGGTGACCTTCGATGAATCCGCGGCGTTCGCGACCAGTTCCTCGAAGGCATTCCCGCACTTCAGGCACTCATACTCGTATATCGGCATGGCTTTTTCCTCACCTGTCGAACTCTTCCCTCTATGATAACGCGGAACCGGTCGTCGGGGTTTCCTCCTGAGCTTTACGAATCTTGCCGAGAAGTCGCTCGAGGTGTTTTCTTTCCTTGAGGTACACGGGGGTATCGGGGAGTATCTCAAGAGCTTGCTGAACCTTCCGCTTGGCGTCGTCATATCGCCCGACCTTGTAATAGAAGAACCCGAGGTCCTCGTGATAGACGGCGTTGTTTGGGTCCATCTGGAGCGCCTTTTGAAACTGGGCTTCCGCCATCGCTACGTACTTTTCGAGGGAAGGAGAATACTGTGTCGGGGCCCCCCTCTTGTACTGCTCGTTGATGTAGGCGATTCCCGCGTACGCTCTGGCGAGGATTAGCCGATGGCGAGAGTCGAGGGAGTTTCGTTTTATGGCTTCTTCGATTGCCGAGGCAGCTTTCTCGTAGGCCCGCTTGGCTTCCTTACCTCCGAGAAGCAGGAGGTAAAACTTGTTGGTTTCTCCCTTCTCCAACGTCTCGTCCGCTTTCGAAATGTACATGCGGGCGAGGGCTGCCCACGGTTTCGCATCGGGGGAGAAAAGGGATGCGGCTTTCCGATAGAGCCTGTCGGCGGCTTTCAGGTCTTTCTGGCGGGGGTCCTGGTCCGCAAACTCTCGGAAAGGGTCCCTCTCGGCAGCGCGATGCAACGTCAACGAAGAAGCATAAGCCCTGAAGTTAAGATAGAGCACGCCAGCGGTCGCAATGACCACGACCGCAGCCAACCCGAGTTGCAGGGCAGGGGGGAAAAGCTTAGGCTTACGCCCGGACACCGCAACCCATTCATCATACGCGCCCAGTCTGTACTGCCGCACCGCCATACCCAATCCGACAATGACAGCCATGGTCATGGCGTTCGAGGGGATGTGCATGTTGAAATCTATGAGGGAGTGCACCAGCAGGGCTATAACCGCCGCGAGGATCCCGTAGGCGAGAGCCTTATCGTTTCTCCTTTTGAGTTTTCGGGTCGTCTTCCACATTTTCCCGCCGAAGGCAGCGACCCCCGAGAGCAATATCGCCAAGCCGACCGCTCCGTAATCTGCGAGAATGTGAAGATAGTCGTTGTGAGTGTATCTAATGGCGAGCAACACGGACGGGCGGCGATACTTCCGATAGGCCAGCTCAAAGCTGCCCGGCCCCGTCCCGAAGAGCGGATGGTCCCTGACAAGCGACATGGTGTCCAGCCACACGTGCATCCTTTTGAGATAGCTTGCATCTTCTTTGCTGAAACTGTGGGCGAATCGCTCCTGGACGTGGGCGGACCTCGCGAGCGCCACCGACACACCTATAAGGATGGCCACCAGAGGAATGAGCCACGCCGCCACCGGCACTTTTTTCTCTCTCGTAGCCATGGCGAAGAGAAACGCCGCCGAAATGCCAAAGGCGACCCATCCTCCGCGTGAGATGGAAAGCAGCAGCCCCGTCGTCATGACTATTCCGCAGAATGCCATGAGTATTTTTCTTCCGAGAGGTATCTTGGAGAAAAGGACGTAACCGAGGGCAAAAGGGATGACCATTTCCAGATAGCCTGCGAAATGGTTGGGACAGACGAAAGTTCCTCCGACCCTCCCCCAGTACTGCTTAGGACGCACCAGGTTGATGGCATAGTCGAGCTTCAGACCGGAGGAGGGAATGAAATATCCGGAGGACTGGACCAGCCCAATCGTCGCGATGACGAATCCGGACAAGACCAGAGTGCCGGCAATGATGCCCATACGAAGCTTTGTCCGGGCGTTGTTGACCACCAGATAGTACAGCGCTGCGCAGGAGAGGATGTTGGCGAGGTCAGCTCCGGCGAGGCACTTGCTCTTTGAAAAGATGTACCACAGCAACGTGTAGGCAAGGAACAGGCCGATGGGGATGTCGAGAGGGGTTCTGGCGAAGCGTATTTCCTTTGCGACGATGACGTTGATTAGCCACAGCATCAATGCCAGAGCGATTGCGAGGCGAGCGAAGTAGTTGGAATAGAACAGCACCGAGGAGAGAAAGGTCTTCTCGAGGAGCGCCTGAGTCTGGTTGACGCCCCCGAAAGTGAAGGGAGCCAGCAGCAGGACAAAAATGACAAGGCTCAGGACCGTTATGTCACGCCCTCTGGCAAACGTCGGCATTTGTCATTCCTCGTAACTGATTGGAGAACCGGCGGGCATGAGGCCTCTGCGAAGGCGCACGGCACAACGCTCAAAGGGAAGGGCGAAAAACTCTCCTCCCGCAGTTGCCTGAGCGACGGAGAACCGGTAACACGGCAACAGGATGCCACGGCAAACGCCCTGCCCGCCTCAGACGGCATCCTCCGCTCAGAATAGCCCTTTGCGAGGGACCCAGATGACGTCATTGGGCTCGATTGGGAAATCCTCTGCCTTTCCTTTCAAGATGTCTTTGCAATCTATCTTGTGGCGCTTGGGCATTCCCCCGCCCGTCGTGCGAATGATAATCACGTCCGATTGGCTACCGTAATCGGTGAAGCCGCTGGCGCGAGCAATAGCAGTCAATATCGTGGCTTTGAGCTGGAGTGGAAAAATCCCGGGGCTGCGTACTTCCCCGACAACCGCGTAGTTCTTGCTTCGGACGGTAACGTTTATGACCAGGTTTCTGAAATACTTCTTGTAGCGCTCCTCCAAGCTCTCCTCGAGCTTCCGCTTCGTCAACCCTGCGGCCTTCACCCGGCCGATGTACACCAGCTTTATCGTGCCGTCTTTTCCGACCGTGTAGGCGCGCAAGGGGCTCAACTCGGTGTACTGGTGGCCGTCAATCGTCAATATGTCATCAGCCAAAATTACGTACTCATCGCTGGTGATGCCTCCTTCGAAAGGCGCGCCGCCGCTCTGGGATGCTCCAGAGGCGGGCGCCGCGACGCCGGCGGTCTCGGCGCCGTAACCCAACGTCATCCAGCACGCAACGAGGCCCACAGCCAGAACTGACATCAGCACACAACCATGTATTCCTTTTTCGGTCGCCATTTTCTCCTCGACTCCTTCATTTCGCGGGGCGATGGAATGGTCGGGTCCGGATTGAACTGTGTTGGCCGGCGTCTCAGCTATCCGGATTGGAGCCTCCTTCCTCGCTTTCCGCTGCTTTAGCAACCTCAACCGGCTGCTTCTCTTCGGTTTCTTCCTCGTCGTCGGGCGCGGAGTAATAGTAGTGGTAAGCCTTGCCGTAACCGTAGCCGTAGTAGTAATAGTCCTCCTTGAGCACGTTGAGGTTGTTGATCACTGCACCGAGGACCACTCCGCCGACGTTCTCGAGGTTTCTCTTGGCGCGCATGGCGAGGCGTTTCGGGTACTTGCGATAGTCAATCACCATCAAGACCCGCTCGATGACGCTTGCCATGACCGACGCGTCGCTGACGCCCATCACCGGCGGCGAGTCGTACAGCAGGACGTCAAAATCTTTGCTCAGGGTGCCGACAACGTCTCTCATCTTCTGTGAATTGAGCAGCCCGATGACGTTGGAGGGCAGCTTCCCGCTGGGCATAACCCACAATTGGGGAACTTCGGTGGCGAGGATGACATCGCGGGGATTGACGTCTTTCAGAAGAACGTCCGAAAGCCCGACTCTGTTCGAGTACTTCAGCAGTTTGTGTATCTTTGGGCGTCTGAGGTCGGAGTCCACGACCAGAACTCTCGCACCCATCTGGGCGGCGGCGATTCCGAGGTTGACGACGGTCGTCGTTTTCCCTTCGGCTGCCCCACCGCTGGTGACCATTATGTTGTTGAATTTGCCCTCTTTCCTGGCGAATTCGATATTTGTCCACAGCATTCGGTAGTTTTCTGCGGCGTGGGACTTGGGGCTCTGGTGAATCAGCAGCCCTTCTTTCTGCTGTGGGATCACTGCCAGCGTCGGCATGTTCAGGTAGCGTTCCACATCGTCAACGGTCTTCATGCTGGTGTCGAGGTACTCGACGAAGTAGGCGACTCCGGTTCCGAGCGTAAGTCCAACGAATAGGCTGACGATGACGTTGAAGATGGGCCTGGGTCTTGCTGGCGAGACTGGAACCTTTGCCTGCTGGAAGAGCTGGATGTCCGTGCTGGGCATGGCGTTGGTGATTTTCTCCTCGATCTGGCTCCCCTCCATCTGCTGGAGGAGCGCCGTCTTCACGCCGACGTTGGCTTTAGCGACAAGGTAATCGGAATAGGGTTGTTCGCTTTCATTGACCTGTTTGTCCAGGTCGTCAATGATGTCGTTTAGTCCCTTCTCGTAGGCCTCGAGTTTGGCCAGCTCCGCTTTTTTCGAGGCGACGAAGCCATCGGCGAGGTCATAGAGATTTTCCCTTATTTTTGTGATTCTCTCCTGTTGGGATTTGACCTGCCAGTGTTCCTCTCCGTAGTTAGTGAGCAGGGCACTGAGATCGGCTTCTGCGGTGCCGAGCTCCGCGCTGAGCCGGTAGATGCCAGCGTGCTCCTGAATGCTTTTGACTCGCTGCTCGTCGTTCATGGCTTCCAGTTTAGCGATGTCGGTTTTCTGCTCGGCGATTTTCGAGCTGATATCGTCTCTGGTGTGAGTCCACTGAACCAATTCCTGCACCTGAAAGCGTTGGTCCAGAGAATCGAGCCTCAGCTTGCTTTTCATCTTTATCATCTCAGCGTAGTCGTCATTCAACCCGCCACTCTCCATCGGACCACCATATTGATAAATATGTATTTGCTTACGGAGAGCTTTGAAGGCTCGCTGCAACCTCTTATTGCGAAGCTCATCCATCCACTGGATGTAGGCTTGGGCGACCATGTCTGCGATGAGCTGAGCCTCTTTCTTATCGTGGTTTTCGTAAGTTATCTTGATGAGGCGAGTTCCCTTCTCGGGGCGAACCCTCAGGTTGCGTTTGAGCATGGAGACAGCCGCATGCAAGGTGTAGCTGCCGCGGGGGTAGCTGTCGCGTCTGGCCCACTTGGTGGTCAACGGCTCCCATTCCGGGTACTTCCGCTGGTGGACTTCCCTCAAAGACACGCCGCACGCACCCCCTCCGGCGAGGGGCTCAGTGCACTTATATTTCCGGTCCGTCGCCTGATCGTCGGTGAGGCGCTTGTGATGGACGGGACATTCCCAGAAGGAAGTCTCCCCGTAGATTGCTCCTGTGACGACTTTCTCGAGGACGGCATCGCTTTCCAGAGACGCGAGGTGGGTCTCGAACTCATGCTGGTCGAAGGGCATGTAGCGGGCCCGCTCCGTCGTGGCGAAGGGGTCCATCGGCCGCTGCCACTGGGTGATCTTGATGATGCTGTAGGCTGAGTAAACCGGCTTGGCTATGGTGCTGAACACAAACGTCGCGAAGACGATGATGATGAGGATGGCGATGATGATTTCCTTTCGTTTCTTGACGACCCGCCAGTAGTCAAGAAAATGGAGCTTCTCGTCGCCCCTGCCGCCTTCGGTCCTCGCCACGTCAGCCATTGCATCTACCTCACTGGTTTTGTTTTCCTTTTCCCACTTTGCGTGAGAACAGGAAAGGGAACCACTTCCACCTCAATGGTCCCCTTTCGTTTTCGAAACTACAATCGCGAATTCCTCTTGCGAAGCCTTCCTTAGAAAATGCCGCCGAATCCCAGGTAGTACCTGTTGCGGTCATAAGTGGAGCCGTCGTAGTCGGAGTTGACATCGGTGCGGCGGTATCCTGCCTCAAGGTACATGTCTCTGTGGACGTGCTGTCTCAGGACGACTCCCAGCAGCCAGGCGTCTTCATCGCGTTGAGAGGTGCTCCGACCGGGGATCATGGCCTCAAAACTTGCCATCTCGTAGCTGGTGTTGACGTGCACGGAAGTCCACGTCGCGAGCCACGTGTTAAGGCCGGCATAGATGGTGTGCGCCTCCTCGCCTCCGAACTGCTGATGCGACGTCTCGGTCAGACCGTAACGATAACCGACGGTTCCGTTGCCTTTTTTTCCGAGACCCGACGACAGACTGACGTTCACGTACGGGGAGTCCTCGGAGACGCCAGCATCGGTGTAATCTCTGTAATCCCAGCCAGCAGAGATTGAGGCGACGGCGCTTTTTGTCAAGCTTTGGTCAAGCCCGACGTAACCTGTCCACGCGTCGGCGTCCTTGCTGAGACTGTCCGCGTCATAATCTATGTCGCCATAAGTGAGGCCCAAATTGATCTTCGACTCGGGAGTGGCAAGGTACTGTAACTTGCCTGCGATTGTGTGAACCATCCTGTCGTAGTAATAGCTTGCTCCATGAGTGCCGTCCGCTTTCACCGTGTCCTCGCCGTAGTCAATCAGGAGGTTGGCATAGCTGAGGTTCGCCCACAACTGGCGAGAAAGCTGGAGGTTGCCCGCGACGCTCGCCCGGTTGTAATAGTAGTCGCCGTTTCTCTGATAGGGCATATGTATGGTACCGCCCGCGGTGACGATGTCCTCGGCGATCTCAGGCTCTTCCCTGTACCTGAATAGGTTTCGGACGGCAACCTCAAAGCCGGGACTAAAACGGTGGCGAATGTCAAGCAGGGCGTCGTGAGCCATGTCGGTGTCGTCGTCAGCCCTGTTCTCGTACCAGATCAAGCTGTACTGATAGCTTGCTCCGAAGTAGGTGGTGTCGGTCAGCCAGTGGAGGTCTAACTTCGGCTCCACATAGAGCTTACCGCTTTCCTCGTCCGAAAACCCCTTCGATTTCTCCAGGTCGGTGGTAGTGTAAATATTGTCGTCGTACTCCCACCTGACCTTGATGGATGGCACGAAGGGCTTGCCTTTGACGGCGTCCGGCAGAAGCTCATCATAGGCCCCGCCGAGGATTGCCGGCCGGATCGAGGCAGCCTGACCGGAGCCCATCATTAGAATTCCCACAACAGCGAAAGCGACCAGTAACCAAGTCTTTTTCATAACTCCCTCCCACATTGGAAGTTTCTTTTTCCTGAGAAAGCGTTTAGCTTAAGAAGCTACCATGCTTCGATCGGACTGAGAAACGTTTCGTAAAGGACTGCGATGGGCGAGTAAAGTACAAGCTCGGTGATCGCCGATTGCACGGTCACGTTTGCAATCACGTCCGCGACGGTTGCCAGCGAGATCTGACGTGAGTCGAGAACGGCCATGTACGCCTCCGGCAATTTCGGGTCCTCGACCTCACCGAGCAGACCCAGGCCTTCTACGGAAACCACAGCGAGGTCCTCCTTGGTCACCTGGGCGCCGGCAATCCAGCCCCTCAAGGGAGCAATGCCCCTGCCCTGGAGGTAAGTCGCATGGTCGGCCGGGGTCGCACTCACATCCAGGTCACTCTGGAGACCAAGAGCCCTGACGATAGCCTGCGCCAGTTGCATGTGAGTCATTTCTAACCCCCCCTGCCCGGCTTCCTCAGCCGCTTCCGCCACTCCGGCATAGAATGCTGAAGACAGACCGAAGAAACCGACAAGAGCCACGCTAAATATTCTGCGTCTCAGGCTCATATGTCACCCTCCTTCTTTCCGAATTTAATGTGAAATTCTTTTGCGAATATACTATTCCCTGAAGAAACCTACGAAACCGCGATGGCGCTGTCAAGTTTTTTTTTCTATTTTTTCTTTCTCCCTGAGTCTTTCACCAAATCGGCTGTCTCCTGTTCCGGCCCCGCCGCTCAGCTCGCTCGAAACGTTTTGTCCTACCTCAGCCCCCTCCGTAAATCAAAGGCAATAGCTTCGCAGTGAATCGCGCCATCTGCTCGCTTGTCTCCGCGACCGACCGCTCCACCGGCGAGATCAAAAGCGCGTAGGACCAGCGGTAATTCCGCCCGTGAAAGACCCTGTCCCACCAGCCCCAAAGGAGTCGCTTCATATTACTACCTGTCAACCTATCGGGACTCATGAACCAATACAACACCACCTCCTTTCTCTTCTCCTTTCGTTGGACGGGCCGGACGATAAGGCGGGTGACATTGAGGGTTCTCTTCGCGGCCGGCGACAGAGGAACCGCTAACTTGCTTCGAGAGACGATTCCCCAGCCCTGCGCGGGAAGACACCGCTCGGGCCGATGGATGCCTCTCTTGTCCGCTCCGCTGGTGACCACCGTCACGAGCACCCTGCGGATCGGGGCACGGCCATTGGTGGGCTTGCGATACCACTTTCTCAGGATTAACGTTCCCTGGGGAAGTACCGTCTTGACGAGGAACGAGATTGGCACGTCGGTCGTTTTGACAAGGGGAAGACCGTGGATGGGACAGCGCTCGTCCTCCAACTCGTCCTCCATATAAACCATCCGCGCTTTGGGATTCTTGGGCGGCGTGCGCTGCAGGAAGGCTTCCTGCAGTTCCTTGTGGCATTGGGGGCAGATAAGCACCTCCACGGCTTCCCATTCGCCCACCCGGTCGGCCAGGAACTTCACGGGAAGCTCCGACATGACCGTCCTTACCTCCGTAAGGAGGAACCTCGGAAGAAGGGAAACCGCGAGAATCCCGAAAATAATCAGAAGTTTTTTACTCTGAACCATTGCGATTGAAATACCTTTTTATCGAGGGAGATGAAGAGCATTATTGCGAATATGTACAGGAAAATCGCAGCGTAATCGTGGAAAACGGCAATGGCGAACTTTTTTCCGAATAGCTCCGCAGAGACGCCCACGCACGCCAGGCGGATGATGTTCGTCAAGATGGCTATGGGCACGGCGCATGTCCCGAGTAGGATTTTCTTCAGGAGCGTCGGCTGTGTCACGTAGGCAAACGTGGCGCCGAGAGCGGTGAGCGCTATGAGCGACTTCAGCCCGCTGCATGGGGCGTCCACCGTGAACTCCATCGAGCCGATGGCGAACCAGTTGCCGGTCTGCGTGACCTGTAGTCCCACCACCCGCATGAGGAAAACCGCTGCGTCCGTCGCCATCAGTCTTAGAGGCACGCCGACGATTTCGTCTATAAACTCCAGAGGCACCATGAAAACCAAGATGGCGTAGGGAAACACCAGCCGCTTAACGGTCTTCCAGCCATGCAGATACCAGCTCGCGCCGAACAGCAACATCAGATAAGCGACGATGGATGCGCGAGGGAAATCACCTCGCAGGGCCAGAAAATGTATTGCGATGCCCAGCAGGAACAGCAATAGCCCCGCCGCTTCAACTCGCCGGCCACGACCGTCAGAAGCTGCGCGGTCGAGAAGGAATCCGCAGTAGAGAAGAGCGAAGGTCATCGCCGCAAAAAGAATCGAGTACGAGACCCCAGACAGGAAACGGGCCCCGGGCAGCACGCGGGGATGCTGTTCACCGACGTAAACGATGCCGGCGAGAACAACCGCTCCCAGAATGGACAACCTCGCTGCCCGGCGAGAAAGCCGGGTCAGGGCATCTTCTTTCTTGAGTGTGTGCCATAGGGCAATCACGCACAGAACGGGCACTACGGGACCGGGAGAATACTCTTCCACCACGAACCATTGGTTCAGCATCCACACGAAGGGCCTGTAGAAGCTCACAACCACCAGCACGCAGGCTCCTGCCAGAAGGTACAGTGAGCGGTCGGGCGTGAGTCGCCTAATCGTTTTCCATTCTCCTTCCTGCGGACGGGAACGCATCCTGCGGCAATCCTCGCCAGAAGTGGTTGTGGCTCGGGAGGCGCGCGGGCGTCGCGGCTGTTCAGGCGGTCAACCTCTCGCCTCCCCGTGAGTATCCGTTGAAAATCATCGCGGGAATATCATACAGCTAAGAGCGAGAAATTCCAACACCCCAATACGCCGCGGGCCGGTTTTCTCATTGTTGGCGGGGAAGAGGCGTGGTACGCTTCCGTTTCCCGACTGGTCTTGGAATTGACCAGGCTACCCCGATGCGGACGACGCAAGCACAGCGCGACCTATGAACAGAGCTTTTCTGAGGACAGGTTTCATCCTTCTGGTTGTCGCCGGGAGAAGCTTTCCCGCGAGCGAGGGCGGGCGAACGGTGCAAGCCGTTTGGACGGAGACACCCCCGAAGATAGACGGGAAGCTCGACGACGCCGTCTGGGAAAAGGCACATCCAACCTCCGACTTCATTCAGGTGGAGCCTGTAGAGGACGCGCCGGCGGTTGGAGAAACGGTTGTCTATGTGGTCTACGACCAGAAGAACCTCTACGTCGGGTTCAAGCTTCTCGAGCCGGAGCCGGAGAAGATTCGGGCCGTTGACACGGAAAGAGATTCGTACCTGTGGGATGACGACAACATTGAGCTTTTCCTGGACACGCACCATGACCGGCGAAGCGCCTTTTGCTTCGTGACCAATCCCTTAGGGGCGCAACTCGACCACAAAATCTCGAGGGAAGGGGAGGTCATAGACAGGCAGTGGGACTGCGAGTGGGAGGTCGAGTCTTCTCTCGACGACAAGGGCTGGTCTGCCGAAATGGCTATCCCTTTCCGGGAGCTGACCTTTGAGCCAAAGCGGGGCTACGTCTGGGGCATTAACTTCTGGAGAAACGCGAGAGGCAGGCGAGAAACCACTACCTGGTCCGACGTCAACGAGAAGATGTTCCGGGTCTCGCGGTATGGTGAACTGAGAGGTCTCGATCTGTCTAAGGTTCAGAAGGCTCGGAAAGTCGAGCTTGCTCCCTACGTAACCTCCTCGGTGAACATCGGCGATAAGGCAGAGGCGGACTTCGAGACGGGGGTGGACATTTCCTATCGCCCGACCCGCAGCATCTTCGTGGACGCGACGGTCAACCCGGACATTTCGCAGATCGAGGCGGACCCCACCATCATATCCCTGTCTCGCGTGGAGCCTTATATGCCGGAGAAAAGGCCCTTTTTCAAGGAGGGAGTGGGCCTATTGCGGATGCCGATAGGGTTGGTCTATACCCGACGCATAGGATACAACCGGACCGAGGACGACAGGTACATCTACGAGGGAATGGATTACGGACTGAAAGTCTCGGGGAGGACGGACAGATACCACTTCCTCGGTTTGACCGCCAAGACGAAGGAAAGCGACGAGGACTATTACCTCGCCGCATACCAGCACAATATAGGCGAGAGGTCTTCATTATCTTTTCTCGCTGTGGATAAGGAGGAGCGGGATGATGCCAACCGGGCGTTTAGCCTCATGGGATACTTTCCTCTCCCGAAAGAGTACGAGATAACGACGCAGTACGCCCACATCCAGGGCGAGCACATGGACGATGACGACGGTTTCTACGTCGGCGTCGAGCGGTCCAAGGACCCTTTTCATCTCTACGCGAATTACTCCCAGATCGGGCCCAATTTCTCAACCATTCACCGGGAATTCGGATTTATGCCCCATACGGAGAAGGAGAAGTTTTACGGATGGCGGGGCCTCCATGGCAGAGCCAGCTACAAGTTCGAGTTCGGGGACAGCTTTGTCCGCGACACCGGACTTGGCATTTCCAACAGGGTTTATTGGAACTACTACGACGAAAAGGTCGAGCAGGAAAATGAAGTGTACTCCTGGATTTCGATGGGATACTTCGGATGCAGGATCTTCGGCGGAAGGGAAACGAATCTCGCGGAATCGGGCACGACGGAGAGCACCTATGTAGGACTCGCGGGCGGCTATGGGCCCAAATGGGGAGGGATCGGCTTTTTCTCCTATCCCTTCGGGACGCCAAGTGAACCGGATGCAAGATACTTCTCCCTTGACGCCGGTTGGAAGCCCACTCGCCGCCTTTACCTTTCCTTAGACAATAACAGATTGTGGTACGACGAGGAATCTTCCGCCGGCGAAGACCAATGGAATTCCAGGCTCAGGATGACGTATAGCTTTGCAAAAGACATCTCCCTGCGGGCGGAGGTGGAATTGAACAGCGAGGACGCGGGATTCGCCAACCTTCTATTCCGATGGAAGTATCGCCGCAACAGCTTTCTCTACGTGGGATTCAATTTCCTCGAGGAGGAAGAGGAGGAAAACTCCAGGATGCTCTTTGTGAAAGCGACGTATTGCTTTTGAGCGTGGCTGCTTCTTTGCGCATTACACCGATTTCCTTGGCGCCTTGGGAGGGTAACGGGAGGGGGGAGACCTCTCGCAAAGGCGCAAAGACGCGAAGAAGGATGCAAAAATGACTGAGAATGAGATAGGAAAGATCGTAGTCGACTCCTCGGTGTGTGTGCATCGGGAACTTGGCCCCGGGCTGCTCGAAACGGTCTACGAGGTGGTCTTGGCAGGCGAACTTGCCGGGCGAGGGTTGGCTGTCGAGCGTCAAGTTCCCGTTCCCGTGGAATATCGCGCAATGAGGTTTGACGAAGGCTTCCGGGCAGACATGATCGTGGGAGGCAAGGTGATCCTGGAGCTGAAATCGGTCGAAAGCGTGACCAACGCCCACAAAAAGCAACTGCTCACGTACCTGCGGCTGACTGGCCTGAAACTCGGATTTCTGCTCAACTTCGGCGGAGCGCTCATGAGGGACGGCATTACGCGAATCGTCAACGGCCTTGACGATGACTTATGAAACCTTGGCGCCTTGGCGTCTTGGCGAGAGAAACGGGACGGAGGGGACCTCTCGCAAAGGCTCGAAGACGCAAAGGGGTGCATGGACAGGGACGTGAAACGCCGGGGGCGGCATTTGCCGGGGAACGTTTGAGCGAGAAAACGCCTTGACAGCTTTCAACCGGGGGGCACAATATAAAGCATGCGCTCGAGGAGCACACGGAACGTTACTCCAAATCGGAATCCCCGGGGGAGAATGGCTCTTCGGCAAGGGCAGCGAGCAAGGAATAGACAGCAATGAGTGATCCAGTCGCGGGAATGAATCCCAAAGTGCTCAAATGGGCCAGGGAACAGACGGCCTATTCCGTTGATGAGGTTGCAAAAAAGCTCAAGAAAAAAGCCTGCGTGATAGAGAGCTGGGAATCAGGAGAGAGTGCCCCGACCTACGTTCAGCTTGAGACGCTGGCCTATCGAGTGTACAAACGCCCCGTCGCACTATTCTTCTTCCCCGAGCCTCCTGATGAGCCGGATCCCAGGAAATCATTTAGGACACTCCCCGAGTCTGAAATAGAGGGCCTCTCGGCCGACACGCGCTACGCAATTCGACAAGCCAGCGCGATGCAGATTGCGTTGAGGGAGTTGAACGACGGCGCCAACCCGGCCAAACGAAAGGTTTTCTGTGACGTTAACGTCAAGCCTGGGACACCTGTGACTGATGCCGCAGCGAAGCTCAGGGAATACCTGGCCGTCGACCTGCAGCAACAGACGCGCTGGAGAAGCCACGAGGATGCGCTGAAGACTTGGAGGAGGGGGGTCGAGGAGGTAGGGGTATTCGTGTTCAAGCGCTCCTTCAAGCAAACGAAAGTTTCCGGCTTCTGCCTGCATGATGACGAATTCCCGGTGATCTACTTGAACAATAGTACGGCAAAGGCTCGCCAGATATTCACTCTTTTTCACGAGCTCGCACACGTGTTGCTGCGCACGGGTGGGATCACCATGCGAGATGACCGATACGTCAGCTCGCTCACAGGGGAGGACAAACGGATAGAGGTCTTTTGCAACCGCCTGACTGCTACGTTCCTTGTCCCTCCTGATGATTTCAAGCACCATTTAAAAACACGAACATGGAGCGATGAAGTTCTTGAAAGGCTTGCCAACAGATACAAAGTCAGTCGGGAAGTCATTCTTCGCAACCTGCTTGATAGAGAGTTAGTCAGCGGAGCATATTATGAGAAAAAGGCCCAGCAGTGGGCCAAAGAATATAGGGAGTATAAGGAGAGACACAAGCCTGGTGGGGGCAACTACTACGCCACCCAGGCGACGTACTTGGGCGACACATTCCTGAACTTGGCGTTCGGAAGGTACTACCAAGGCCGCTGTACGGTTCAAGAGCTGGCCGACTACTTGAGCGTGAAGGTCAAACGTGTCGCTGGCATCGAGCGCCAGATGCTCACGAAAGTATCCTCTTGATGATCTACGTGTTCGACACAACCAGTTTCAGGGTGAGCGGTAACTTTTTTCCCGGCCGGTTCCCCTCCTTTTGGAGAAACCTGGACGACTTGGTCAGCCAGGGCAAGGTAGTCTCGGTCAGAGAAGTGTTCAACGAGCTGGAGCGGCAGGGAATAATACAGAAATGGGCAAACGCCAACAAGGCGATCTTCATGCCGCCAACTCCGGAAGAAACACTCTTTGTAAGCAAGATATTCTCAGTGCGCCATTTTCAGTATCTGGTTGGTCAGAAACAGACGCTCAAAGGTACTCCAGTCGCGGACCCTTTTCTGATCGCTTCGGCCAAAGTGAGAAAGGGGTGCGTAGTCACGGGGGAAAAAAAGAAACCCAACGCCGCGAAGATTCCAAACGTCTGTGAGTATTTCGGCATTGATTGTACTAACTTGGAAGGCTTCATGGAGCGGGAGGGCTGGAGCTTCTGAAAATCCCCTCAGGCACGGGTTCCGTATCGCTGTCGACGGGCTATCAGCCGTCTTATGCAGCCTATATACGTCGGAACGAGCCGGAGGACGGGAACCCGATAGGACTCTGATTGGACAGAACTTATGCGAATCGAGCTCAGTGTCGCGGGGGTTCTTAATAGAGAACCAAAGACGTTGTCTTTACCGCCTTATGCAGGCTGTATAATCCTGGTTGGGATGGAGGACTTGGCATGAGAGACGTCATCCTTAGCATAGTTTCGTCCCTAACGTTGAGCGGTCTTCTGGCCGCTGCTGTCGTTTTTCTTGCGAGAAGCTGGATATCTCAGCGCCTCCGGTCGGCGATAGAGAACGAATATGCGAGGAAGCTCGAGACGTACAAGGCAAGACTCAGTGCGGAGCAGGAGCTGGCCCTCGAAAGGCTCAAGGCGAGCAATGCCGAAAATCAGGCCGTGCAGGCCGCTGCCACTGCCTCTCTTACCGCGACGCACATGGCTTCGCAGGAGAGGAGACTTGAGGCGCTGGAAACCTTCTGGAAGGCAACGGTCGAGCTGCGCGCCAAGTCGCCAGCGGCTCTGACTTATGTCGACATCCTTGTTCCCGAGGAATACGACGAGCTGCTGCGGAACCCCAAGCTTTCGCCGGCCTTGGACCGCGTGACCGAACAAACGCTCGATGCTCAGTTCGATGTCGGTACCGCGCACCAAGTCGACAACGCAAGGCTGTACGCCGGGGAGTACCTGTTTTCCCTCTTCTTCGCATACCGGGCAATCACTGGCCGAATAGCGTTGATGCTGATGGATGGAAGGAAAAACCGAAAGATCGAGAACTGGGCGCAGGACTCTGGCATCCGCGGACTCATGCGGCTGGTGCTGTCGGGACGGGAGGTCGAGGAGTTCGACAAGCTCAGGCTCGGCAGAATCATGTGGCTTCGCAATCAGATCGAAAGCAAGATGTTGGCGCACTCGTGGAAGATCATCTCGGGCGAGGCATCTGCCGAGTTCGGGCTTCAGCAGGCGAGCAAGATCGCGGCGGCAGCGTCGGCGCTCGAGATCAAACAGAGAGCCGAGCGACCGGCTCCACAGCCGGGAGGGTAAGCGCCCGGCCCCCGCACGCTCGCGCGTGAGCCTCGAGGTGGAACGCTCCTCAGCGCCTCCTTGTCGGCCGTTTGGCGCTGCGCAGGCCAAGAGTGTGGCGACCGCGCCTGGGGCGGATAGAGCCGGGACAGACATCCGGGCGTATCTGGAACGTGAGCCTCGCCAGGGGCGGGGTTGCCGAAAAGCCCCGAGGGGCAAGCGATCTCATACGCCTCGTTGGAATGGGAGAAAAGAAACCTCTCGCAAAGACGCAAAGCTCGCTAAGAAGAAACCGGATGCGAACTCAGGGGCCGGGCTGAGGGTGATAAACGGCGCACGGAGCGCCGCCGGGATTCGATCTCCCTTTGCGCTCTTAGCGTCTTGGCGAGAGAAACGGGACGGAGGGGACATCTCGCAAAGGCCCAAAGACGCGAAGAGAACTGAAGATTGGATAGAGAAGATGCTTGGCGTCTTGGCGAGAGAAGGGGGAGAAAAGAAACTTCTCGCAAAGGCGCAAAGACGCAAAGACAAGCGCGAAGCAGCTCAGAAGGTCGCGAAGAACTTCCCTGCCTGATCCCTCCCCCTTCATGTACGGCATACGAAGAACGAAGAGCCGCTGGAAAGCGCGGCCAGAGATGACGTTTCCGGCGGGAAGGAGAAAAAACGCCGCCGACTGGTGAGAATGGCTAAAGCCCCTGATTGAGAAGCCCGGCTGAAGCCGGCTTACAGAGGCCGGGCCGCACGCCAAGCACAGCACGGGCTGAAGCCCGTGCCTAACCGGAAATCTCCAGTTTAGCGGCTTTCAGAGCCTTGCCCCAGGTTGTGAATGCTTCCCGAAATAGTTGAAGTTCATATTGGCTCATTTTCTCCACATCTTCTTCTGTGGGGAGTCTCCCGAGTGATAAGGCAAGCTGTTTTAACTCAAGTTGCAGTTCCTTCTTGGTGACCTTTCGCGAGGTTCTTTTTTCCCGTTTCCTTGAGATGAATCCGATGGTTTTCAGTTGCGCTATTTTCCTTCGGGTCATATCCGCATACCGCTCGTCAATGTCAACGGCTATGTATCGCCTGCCGAGTTTGTATGCGGCAACAGCAGTGGTTCCCGCGCCGCATAGCGCGTCCAGAACGACGTCCCCTTTGTCGGAGGATAATCGGACGATTCGCTCCATGAGTTTTTCTGGCAACTGGCAGGGATGAAGGTCTCTGTCCTTTTTGTGCCTTATCCTGTGTATGTCCCACCAGATGTCCGTGAGAGGGACTTTGGGGTCTATGCCCTGTTCCTTTCGTCGCCTGACGCACGTTCCTCTAAGACAGAATGACGGGGCATCTATCGGGCTGACATCATCGTAGTTGAATGTGAAATCTGTCGGGTGCTTGGTGTAGAAGAGGACAGCATAATGAGCGGGCATTATCTTTCCCCTCGGCTCAGAAATCGCGTCCCAGGCGATCCAGTTCTGAAAATCGAGATAGTTGTTGAGGAAAGCAGCGTGATGGATTGCCCATTTTGGGAGGGTCACTACGTACAAGGAACCTGTCGGCTTGAGAACCCTGATGTATTCCTCGAGCCACGAATTACACCACTCTACATACCTTTCGCCCTCTTTCTCGTCGCGGTAGGAATTGTACGATTTGTCGAGGTTGTAGGGAGGGTCGGCGAAAGCCAGGTCAACCGAATTGTCGGGATACTTTTGCAGCGTCTCCACGGCGTCTCCACAATGAACCACATCGAGGAGAGCCTCCTCAATCCTATTGGCTTTTGTTGCGGTTTCAGAAGAGTCGGGGCGGGCACGCTCGGAGGAGACGCGGTGTTGTGCTGAAGGTCTGTTATTATCGAACTCTATCCCTTCGTAGGGGAATATCAGGCGTGTCCCGTCCTGAGCGTCCGTAAGCCGCAGCAAGACCTCCAAGACCGGCCGCGAGAGTTTCGTATAGTTATCTTGCCGGGGCAAATCTCGCCAAACATCGGAGAGAGCGTAGCCCGCTGGATTCATTAGATGAGATTTGCCGCCCCAGTCCTTCAAGGTCTTGTTGCAGAAGCTGCAATATCTGTGAGGAAAACGAACCTTGCCGATTTTGAACGACTTCGCCGATTTCGAGAATACAACAACTGCGGCATGTGCGCTGGGAAGCCCCGCCTTACTTTTCAAGATGCACGATTCAATCGCCATCCAATATTTGAAGTTAAGAGACGCCATCAACGGCTCTATTCTGCCGGGGAGGTTCCGCGGCCTCCCCTGGATGAGGAGGACGCCGGTTTTCTTGAGAACCCTGGCACATTCGCTCAGGATTTTCTCAAACACTCCCTCCCCGCCCGTGTCGAGAATGTGTGAACCGGCGACGATAATCGAGTCCACAAACTCGCTCGGGAATGACCTCAGAGCCGGGAAATATGTCGAACTTCTCAGATACCGGGTCTTCATTTTGACCGAGGCGTGCCGCTTCACACGTTGCGGACGGTTCTCCTCAGTATCTCTCAATGCTTGATGGACCGTTGTTGCCGCGACAGGTTTCTGTGCAGCTTCTCAAAAAAGTCGTCTGCGATGATGGAATAACCCTCGGGACGCCGGGCGCGAAGCCCCAAAAACACGGCGGTGATTTCGGGGCCGCTTCGAGATGTGCGGTCCTTCAAAAGGACGGTCAGCTCGACTTGCCGGCGTCCCCTCTTGTCAAAGATGCCGTAGATGATTCTGCGGGAGTCCTTGTCCTTCATGACGATAGAACCGTGCGACATTTCCACGGCTCGCAGAGCCGCAGCCCATGTCTCCTCCACACTCGCGCGAAAATCCTTTCTCTCAATCGGGGATTGGGACGGATGGCGCATCGGCTTCGCCGGCCTTGTCGAAACGTGGTGACAGCCGATGCTCATGCACATGATGGGCAGGAGAAGGCACACTCCTCTTTTCGCAACATTCGCTTTGCTCATTTTCACTATCCCTACGATTTGAGAATCCCGTTGCCTTCTCTCGGGAGGTCTTTTTCACTGATGGCGCCGCCGGCTACTCTCCGACATCGCTTGCGGAAAAGTCCTTGACGAAGAGGTTTTTCCAGCGGACCTTCGCTCCGCCTCCGCTGTGGAGCTGAAGCGCTATGACTCCCCGCCGAAGCGGGGGCTTTCCCGTCTCATTCGTCGGCTTCGTGTCGGCGAGGTCAACTGCCTTCAGGCCGTTGAGATACGTAACGTAATGATTCCCGACCGCCTTCACTGCCATCTCGTTCCAGTCGTTGAAGCGAAAGAGCTTTCTCGCGTCCTCACTCGGCTTAGCGATCCACCCGCGACCACCGCTCTCGTAAAGCCCGGCATTGAGGTTTCGCGGGGTGGGGTCAATCTCGCACTGAATTCCCTGGATGTCCGTGCCTTTCAGAACTGAGCGGAAGAAAAGCCCGCTGTTTCCCTGTGCGTCGCATTTGAACGCGATGCGGACCATAAAGTCGGTGTACGTCTTGAGGGTTGCCATGTACCCGTAGCCGCCGGCGCCGCTCGCCCCGACGATCATCCCTTCCTCCACGCTCCACTTCTCGCGGCCGTGCTCCTTCCAGCCGGAGAAATCCTTGCCGTTGAAAAGCGGTTTCCAGCTCGGGCCGTAGCCCAGGTCAGCGATTCGGATGTCTTTCCAGCGCACTTTGACCGGCGTTGGGCCGCTGTGCACCTGGAGGGCGATGATGCCTTTTATGTCCATATCATCGCGGAAGTCCACCGTCGTCACCCCGTTGAGACGGACGATGACACGCTCGCCCCGGGTGGCGATCTCGTAGTCGTTCCACTCGCCGGGCTTGTAGGCTTTCTTCCCTTCCTCGGAACAGACCGCCAGCCAGCGATTCCTCCGATCCTCATCCCAGACCGAGCCGGTGTTGCCGGTGGGGCTCGGGTCAACGTCCGCCTGAAGTCCTTTCATCTGCCCACCAATCACGTGCGACCGAAACTGCACGCCGGAGTTTCCCGACCCTTCGGTTCTGAACTTGAGCTGGAGGATGAAATCCCCATAAGCCTTCTCGGTCAGCAGCCAGCCATATCGCCCGTCTCCGGTTTCGCCGACGATTGTTCCTTCTTCGACGGACCATTTCCCACCGAGAACCTCCTTCCATCCGGAGAGGTCCTTGCCGTTGAAGAGCGGCTCCAGCCTGTACACCTCGCCGTGTGCGGAAGATGCCCACCCGAGAAGCAGAATCCCAATAATAGCCAGTGCGTTTTTCATGCGTGTCCCCCTTTCCGTGGACTCGATGCTTGTACTCTTCTTTCACGCTAAAGATTTCGCTTGTCCATTTTGCCATCCTTCGCCGCCGCCCTCAAGGAAATATCCGGACCTATTCGCGCGAAGGCGTGTGGCCCTGTTTCCGTGAGAAGAAAAGGAGAGAAAGAGAGGTTGACGCAAAGACGCAAAGGCGCAGAGGGGGAGTAAATGACGAAACCCGCACTACTCCCTCCGTGCATTCCGCCCGGGCGCCTGGTACTCGCCATTTTTCGCCGGAAATACAGTCGCACCCGCGCGAAGGTCGGGGTTGCCAGGCGTACTCGAATGCTGTAGCATCTGGGCAGTAGCGTATGTTGCCGAGAGAGTGCGGCTGTATTTGGGTGGCACAATTGGATGAATCCTTCGATCGAGAAGCCCGGCTGAAGCCGTCTCCCGAGGCATGGCATGGCTTACGCGATACCACCGACTAAAGCCGGTGGCTAAGGTTGGCGGCGACGAAAGCCCGGCAAAAATGCAATCCTCCTCCCCTTAATTGTGCGATGGAGCCGAAGACTCGACATAGCGACGGCATCAATGCCGCCTGCGAGAAGGACGAAAAAGGGCATCATGGAATGTCAGCGAAACGCAGGCAAACCCTTCCGAGAGGGGACGCGGCGGCGGGTGCGGCTTGCCAGCGAATTCCCCGCAAGCGACGATTGTAGGTAGAAGGTGTCTTATGGGAAAGGGAAGACCGGACCGACCACAAAAAGGCATCCATAGACGAGAGTTCCTCAAAGTCGGCGCCGCGTCGCTCGCTGCTGGATACCTGGGGCATCCTCTCGCAGAAACGCCGGCAGCGCATGAATCCCCGGGGCAGGTCCCGAGGCGGAGGCTGGGGCGGACGAACCTTCAAGTGAGCATCGTCGGGTTCAGCGGCTGCCGGTTGATTGACCGAGCCGGCCCGCCCCTTCCTCAGGAGACCGCAAACCGCATGGCGGCAAAGGCCCTTGATTACGGGATCAACCTCGTGGACACTGCTTATGCTTACGGAAGGGGACGCAATGAGAGCACACTGCGCATCGCGCTCGGACCTCGCCGGAAGGATGTGATAGTTTTCTCCCGCCTTCCCTACGGGAGGATTCCGAAAGGTAAGAAATCGGTCATGGAAGCTATCGAGGGGTCCCTGAAGAGGCTCGCCACCGACCACATAGAACTGTACGGACTTCACGGCAAAGCCCTCACGGAACGAACCGCTGAGAGGTTCATCCAAAACGAGCTGAGCGAATACCTCAAAGCGAAGGAGCAGGGGAAAATCGGTTTCATCGCAGTCACGGGGCACTCCTGCACAACGGGAGTGATTACGTTGATGAAGACCGGCAAGATTGACGTCGTCGAGGTTCCCGTAAGCCCCGTTCGGAGGGAGTTCCTCGAGGAGGTGGTCCCCCTCGCAAAGAAAATGGACATCGGCGTCATCTCCATGAAAGCGTTCACGGCTTACACGCATGATCTCGGAAGGTTCGCCAAGCCCTCGCCGGAACTCACGGACATCTTCGGGCGCGGTTCGGAAGAGTTCTACCGGCGGGTCCTCGGATTCTCGCTCGCACAGCACGTCGGCGCCGTTGTCGTAGGCACACAGAGCGTCCGCGAAGTGGAGATGTCGGCGAAAGCTGCCCTTGCCTATCGCGGTCTCACGGAGAATGAGAAAAAGGCGATGAAGGTCAGGGCGGCAGAAACGGCAAAGGAGTTCTGCCGAATCTGCAACGTGTGCCTGCCATGTCCGGAAAAGATTGACATACCGAGCGTGCTGCGGCTGGAGATTGACGCCCGGCTTTACGGATTGGAGAAGTGGGCGAAGGTCGAGTATCGCCGCCGAAAACTCAATGCCGCCTCCTGCACGAAGTGCGGCAGATGCACACAGCGGTGTCCCTACGGCGTGCCTGCGCAGGAGCTTGTGCTCAGAGCCGCCGAGACCTTTGCCTGACGGTCGGCGAGCAACTGGTATGGCATCGCGACCCGCCGGCGGCCGGAGCCGGGTAATCCCTCCGTCTCGGGCGGATAGCCGGCCGAGGCGGAGGAGGCAAGAAGGGAAGAGCAGATTAACGCAAAGGCGCAAAGGCGCAGAGAATAAGGTGAGAAGGACACCCCCCGTCTCGCGGGGCTGTCGTTCCCTGGGCGTCTGGCGCTTGATTGCCAGGTGCAGCTCAGTGTTGCCGTCTATGTAACGCTGCCCCGCCATGGCGGGGCGGCGGTCCCGAGGGCGTCCCCCGCGGAACGCGGGGCGGGGACAGGATGCCACCGGCACAAGGGCTACTCTGCGTCCTATGAGATGCGAACCTCAGCCGCCGGTAACTGAGGCATTACGGAGCCGGGTGCTTCGCTGTTGACTTTGCTGGGCAGAAAACTGTGACTAATCCTCGCGGAAAGGAGAAAGGATGAAACCGATTATCCCTCTCTTGGTGATTGCATTTCCTGTTCTCGGGCTGTTGGGCTGTGCGCGTCAGGGAGCGCCTCCCGCCAAACCGCCGGCGCCGACCGAGACGTTCCGCGCAGATGACGCTCTCCCCGGGGATGGATTCGTCTCTGGCTGGAAAACGGTTCCTGGCAGCTACATCTACTCGGCTTCCCCGGACGAGCTCTGGAAAATCTACGATGGGGCGGCGCCGGGGCTCGTCAACGATGGCGGCCGCGAGGCGGCAACCTACGGCTACGAGAACAGCGAAGGCGGGGCGGACAAGTCGCTGCGGGTTTTCGTCATTCGTTTTGTTGATAGGCCGCATGCCCTGGCTTACCTCGAAAAGGAAATCGAGGGGGCCAAGGGCGAAGAAAAACTCAGAGGCGTGGACGCCGGATACATATTCGACAAGGGGAAGGCGCCGTGGGCGCGATTCGTCCTCGGACGCTACCAGGTTTCCATCAACTGGGAGGGCTCCGACGATGACAGCGGCAGCGCAACTCTTGATGCCGTCCGCGCCGTCGCCGCCAAAGTGCCAGGCGAGTGAAGGGCACTGGGAGCTGTGGGCGTGCCGCTCGCGCTGCGCTTCTAAGCTTAAGGAAGCGCCCGCGATTCAGCAGGCCGATGGCAGCGTTACGCTCGGGAACTTCTGTCAGTTAAATGCAACCACAGCACTTTTCAGGCGAGGCTTGAGAGAGTTTTTCTCCGACGAGAAGCGGAAAAATGGTTGACAGGCGACGGGAATTCGCATAGCCTTTCCGCTCGCTAATGCGGTTTGAGCAAAGTCAAAACCGCTCTCCCACCGTGAGGGGCGGAGAGCGATCGCAAGGTGTCCGCGCCCTGTCGGGCGGCCCCATCCCGTCATCAAAACCCTGTGCAAAACAACACGGGCTGTAACGCTGAATTGGCTGTTCGCAACGAGGAGATTACATGGCAGAAGTTCGTCCTTTCAAGGGAATCTATTACGACCTGTCGCGTGTTGACATCGCGAAGGCAGTGACTCAACCCTGGGACCGCATAACTCGCGATATACAGGAGAGATATTACGCCGCCGACCCCCACAATATCGTCCGCATCATCCGGGGAAAAGAGATGCCGGGAGACAGCGAAACGTCCAACAAGTTCACCCGTGCGGGCGAGAGCTTTCGCGAATGGTTCTCCGATGGCGTTCTGGTCAGGGATGATGTTGACTCGATCTATCTTTACACGCAGAGGTTTCGAGTTGGGGAATCGGAATTCACGCGGAGAGGTTTTATCGCGTCGGTGAAGCTTGAGAATTACGAGTCGAAAGTCATTCTCCCGCATGAACATACGTTTCCCAGCCATAACGCTAATCGGCTGAACCTGATTCACGAGACGAAGGCAAACTTCGGGAAAATCTTCGTGCTCTGCCCCGACCCCGAGATGACGATGGCGCGCTTTCTGGCGCGGTACGACTCGGCGGCGCCGATGATGAGCGTGGCTGCCAACGGCGTAGCGCATTCCATCACGCGAATCTCAAGCGCCGACGACATAGATTTCATCGTGGGGGAAATGAGGGGGAAGCAACTGTTCATTGCGGACGGTCATCACAGATACCACACCGCGCTAACTTACAGAAACGAGATGCTGCCAAGACTCTCCGAGAATGGACGCCGGGAGGTGAGCTATCGGATGATGACTCTGGTGAGCATGGATGACCCCAGCGTCACCATCTTGCCGACCCACAGGGCCGTGCGGGGAGCAGCCGGTTTTTCCGAAGAGCGGTTACTCGAGCGTCTTCGCGCACACTTCGACGTTTACAGGCTCGAAGGTAAACCGGATGACCTCCAGCCAATCCTGAGCGGCCTGAGGGAAAATGCTTCCGCGCCCTCGTTTATCGTCTGCCTTCCAGGGGCAAAGTTCCGCCTGCTCCGTTTGAAGGACAAAGCGGCGGCAATCGAAGCTCTCCCGGGGAACCCCCATCCTGCGGTCCGCGAGCTCGACGTAACGATCCTCCATTCGCTGGTCATTGAGAAGATGCTGTCGCTGTCCCCCGAAGCACAGGACTTGGGCGAATATATCCGGTACTTCCGCGACCCCTCGGAGGCGGTGCGGACGGTGGAAAGCGGAGAGGCGGAAGTCGCTTTCCTGCTCAATGCGACCAGAGTTCACCAGGTCAGGGACGTTTGCCTTGCGGGTCAAGTAATGCCACACAAATCAACCGATTTCTACCCCAAGTTACTTACAGGGTTGATAATGCGCAAGCTCGACCTGTGAGCCGAGCGCCCCAGGCGGTTGATTCGTGGACCGCAACGGAGCTTACCGGTCCGGTTGCGGCCTGGGTGACGACGCCGGCCGCCTTCAAAGCTTTACCTTCTATCCCAAAGCCGAAACAATCGGATGATGGACGGAGGCGGGAGTTGAAGTCGCCGCTTGCCTCGCGCCGCGGTCACTTGTCATAATACGTGTCCAAGTGTGTTGTGATAGGCGAAGACTGTGGCTGCCGAAGTCACGGTGCTCTCAATAGGGGCTCCGGCGAAAAAAAATCCAAGAATTCGCTTGACACGGTGGGCAAAAATGCTATAAAAGCTTCCCGTAAAAGAAGTGGGGTATGCGCACACGTGGTTTTGCGGCTTAAAACCGTTCTACGTGTAGGGGTTTTCAAGGGTGGCCAACGTGTTTCGAGAGGAGGATTAAGTTATGCGATACGTGTCGGTAGGAAAAGTTGTCGCGGGCAGCTTGGCTGTTCTATTGTTGGTTTCCGTGTGCTTGGTCTCCTTCGGCGCCAAGCAGGTCATTGCCGTGAAAGCGTCCAGTCTCGCGGGAACGGCGAACGTTACTAAGGCCGATGGCACCAAGGAAACCCTGAAGGACACGTCGGGGCCGATAGCCTTGCCCGCCACCATCGAGATGGTGGGGCCGAAGGGAAGTTTCTGGCTTTCTATTCCCTCGGCGCTGAAGGGAAAGCACAACACGATTAGCTGGACCATGCGGCAGGGCGAAACGTTGCGGGTCTCGCTGGTGGGGAGCGCCAAGGGAATCAGGTTCGAGTATCTCAAGGGAACAAGGAAGTTCTATTTGGACGTGAACAACCGCGAGAACATTCTCTTGGTCAGGTCCAAAACAGGCACGACCTCTGTCATCGTCTTGCAAAACAGGGTAGTTATCGCCCAGGGTGGCGCAGCGCGCCTGACATGTCCGATGAACGCGTTTGCATCTGTCACCATGGCGCCTGCCCAGGTCAGCGAGGTGGAGTTCCGCTATTCGCCGGAAGACAAGTACATCCAGGTCGTGGAAATCCTCAGCCAAGTCGGAACAGTGCAGGTCACTCGGGCGGGCGCGACGGTTCCAGTGGGTCCAGGAGTTACTGTCACACAACCGATCGGCATCCCGGTTGCCGAACGCATCGCCGTGCCTGTGCTTGAGCCTGAGAGGATCGAACAAAGTCCTAGCACGCCGTGAGGCGCGCTGGTCTCGTCGAGCGGCAAGAATTGATGGGAAATAATGCGTCGGCCGTGTATTTCCCCTCAAAGAGGATAGGCGGCCGGCAAAAGCGCGGAGTTGGGATTTCGGCAAAATGGGGCTTGTTGAGAAAGGAGTGTCCACGATGCATAAACCATGTAGTATTATAGTTGTCTCGCTTCTATTGCTCGCCGTTGGCGGACCCGCCTTCGGCACAGAATTTGGCAACATTCATTTCGGGCGGTTGTACGTTCATCCCCGCATCGGCTTCGAAGCGACTTACGACGACAACGTCTTCCTGCTGGGCGATACAAAGGATGACGTTCTGTTCCAGATTAGTCCCGGAATAGACCTCGATTATTCCCGTGAGGGGAAATTGGTCCGTTTGAACTACCTTGCGGACATCGGAAGGTGGGCGGACATTTCAAATTACGACTACGAAAACCACACTGTGGATGGCGCAGTTGACCTCCACTTCACCAGCGGGTTGATGGTTTTTGTGGGAGACGTTTTCCGCAAGACCAACGACAGGATGACCTGGGAGTGGCTTCCTCTTATCGAAAGGATTCAAAACGTCACCGACGTAAAGGTCGGTTACGAGTTCACGGACAGGTTGTCGTTCCGCGTGGGCTACGGCCACATGTTGCTCGACTATGACGATGAGAAATACAGCGTTTTTGACCGGGATATAGACATCGTCAGCGGCACGGCATTTTACCGGATTTTGAACGCCGTATCGCTCCTGGGTGAGTTCCAGTACAGACAGATTGACTACGAGAAAGAAGTGCGCAGATACGATGCCGAAGGCATGAGCGGTTGGCTGGGTGTCACCGGCCAGCTCACCCGGAAAATGGTTGCCATCATCAAAGGCGGCTGGCAGGAAAGAGATTACGACGGCCCCCGGGAGGACTGGGGCGGCGGTGTGTTCAGCATAGACCTCAGCCACCAGCTCACCGAGACGTTGATGCTGACTGTTGGCGGCTCGCGCAAAGCGGTTGAATCAACATACGGCGACAACAACTATTTCACCGCGACGGAAGTCAGAGCGGGGCTGGAAAAGGAAATCGGACCGAAAGCAACCGTCAGCGTTTCGGCATACTACGCCAACAGCGATTATCCGGAAGAGACCCTGGAGCAAGGGAAGCTCAGCCAAAGAGATGATGACATCTGGGGAGCAAGGCTCGGGCTAATATACAAAATCCAGCACTGGCTTACGACGAGCCTGCGCTACACACATGAGGAGAGAGACTCCAGCAGCGATACGTACGATTACGACAGCAACAGGGTTTCCCTCGGTGTTTCGGCAGTTTTCTGAGGACGCGGAAAAGAATCATCTAAAGCAAGGAGGCGAACCGGACGTCATCCGTAAGGAGAAGTCCGGTTTGTTTTGAAACATGAGAAGAATATTCCCCATGCTCTTCGGGGCATTACTTGTGTCAGCGCAGGTTTCAGTCCTCTGCCTGGCGGCTATAAAAACCAGTGAAAAAGCGGCGCCAGTTCCCGAAAGCCCACCGTCTTCTCTCTCCGCGGACGAATACCTCGTCAGCGCAAAAGATGTGCTCCAGATTACCATCGTGGACGAGAAGGACCTGCCCGTTAGCTTCGAGGTCAGCGAGAAGGATGGAACAATCAAATATCCCTACATCGAGTATGTGAAGGTCAATGGGCTGACGGTCAAGTGGATCGAGAAGTTCATAACAGCCCTTCTCCGTGGGGCGGACCCGGACGCGATTCACAAACTCATGGCGGACCTTCGCGGCGGGGCGGACCCGAAGAAGGCCGAGAAGCGCCTATCCGACCTTCTTCAAAAGGTGGACCCCCAGGACTGCTGGTTCATGGCCCCTCAGGTCAACGCCATGGTCGGGAAATATAGCGAGAAGCTTTTCTACGTCGAAGGGCAGGTCAACAGACCGGGGCAGTTCCCCTTCACGGGCCAGAACAAAATGACCGTTTACCGAGCAATCATCAAAGCGGGCGGGTTTACCCGCATCGCCAAGAAAAAGGTTATTCTTATTACGACAGATGACAAGGGGAGAGAAAAGCGAATAGAAGTTGATGTAGCCGACATCCGCAAGAAGATTGGGCAAAACCCCGATCTTGACCCGCCCGTCAAGGCCAACGATATTATTTTCGTCCCCGAGAGCTGGATCTGATCCCCCGGCGTGGCGCATAAGTGTTTCGTGACAGCCGGCGCAGGCAACTCCGAGAACTCCACGCCGAGAGAGTAACCGGATACGCAACTCATCACCCTCGGTGAGACAATGAAATTCCGGGGCGCCCGGTGGTAAAAGTCGCCTGAAGGGAAGCACGAGATGGAGAATTCGGCGAGAAATACGCGCCCATCCCCCCCCAAAAAGGGCCTCGGGAAAAACCATACGGCGCGGCCCAGAAGAAGAACCATCCACATAAGGGATATTTTCTTACTTCTGTGGAATAAGAAACTGCTTGTCCTGGCCTTTGTCGTAGCTGTGGTTTCCATCACCGGTTTCTACACGTGGAGATCCCCAAAGCTTTACAAAGCGAGCACCCGTTTGGTTATCGAAAAGGAAACACTGAACCTTTTTCCCTCCTCCAAGAATGTGCTGGCGGTGGACACTACCACCAGCGATTACTTCAACACCCAGTGCAGAATCCTCAAGAGCCGTACCGTTGCCCAGAACGTCATTAAGACCCTCAGGCTCAAGGTCGCCGGTCCGAGCGGCATAGACAGGACGATGTATTACCCGGAGGTTCTCCGCAAGATAATTGTCTCGCCGCTAAGGGAGACTCGCCTGGTAGATGTCAGCGTTGTTGACGAGGATCGGAAACAGGCGGCGGATATAGCCAACACCATTGCTCAAGAGTTTATCAAGCTAAACGTAAGCAGCAAATTCGAGGCACGAAAAGCCGCCTCCCAAACGATCAAAAAGCAGTTGGAAGAAGTCGCCTCCCAGGTTGAGGAAGCTGAACGCAGATTCAACGCATTCAAATCGAGATACAACGTGGTTTCCACGGAGGAGAAGCAGAACCTGATTTACAAGGACCTGACGGCTTTTACCGACGCGGCATCCGTAGCCAAGGCCCAACGCGGCGCCGCCGAAGCCGCCTACAACGGGGTTAAGGAGCTTCCCCTGGAGGAGCTGAAACAGCAGCAGGAAGTCGTCGCCGATAAGGTCGTACAGCAGCTCGAGTTTGACTATCAGGGAGCTGAAAGAGGACTGAAAGCGCTCTCCAGGCATTATGGCGATAGGCACCCGAGAGTCATAGACCAGAAAGCTATGGTCGAGGCGATCAGACATGACATTGACGCACGAACTGAAGAGATCAGGGAAATGCTGAAGAATGCCTCGCTCGCGGCCCAGCAGAAAGAAACAAAAGCTATCCAGGCCGTGGACGAGGCGAAAAAGAGGTTTCACGAGTTCGATACCATAGCAGTAGAGTACCGCAAGCACGAGATGGGGGTGCAAACCAATAAAAAGACTTACGAGGCGTTGCTCAGCAGAAGCATGGAGAGCTTCATCGAGAAGGGCGCAACCAGAGCACCTACCGAATGGGAAAGGGGCACCAGCAACATCCGAATTGTTGATAAAGCGCTCGTGCCGGGCGCTCCCTGGCGGCCCCGGCCTCTCATCAACATGTCCCTTGCTGTTCTGGTAGGCGTGGCGCTCGGTTGCGGTTCGGCGTTCTTCCTGGTGTACGTGGACGACAAAGTCAGAAACCCCGATGACGTCACCGAGGACCTCGGCAGAGCCCTCCTCGCGGAGGTGCCCATCGCGAAGGGAAGATCAGTGCCGGACAGAGACAGAGGGAAAATCGCCTATGACCACCCTGATTGGGCGGTGTCTGAGGCTTACCGGAACCTCCGGATGAGCATTCAGCTTATGGCCAGGGACGGACGCTTTCCATCTCTCCTGGTGACCAGCGCCTGCCACGGCGAAGGCAAAACCACCACAGTCGCAAACCTGGGTATTACCATCGCTCAAACCGGCAGAAAGGTCCTCCTTGTGGATACCGACATGCGGCGGCCCAGGATGCACAGGCATTTTGGCATTGATGAATCCAGGGGCTTGGTCAAGTACCTTTCCGGCGAAATGAGCCTTGAGGACGCTCTGGTAGATAGGAGTGAGCTTGCTAAGCCGAAGAAACCGAAGGAGAAAGCCGCCGGGTTGGAGCATGGGCAGCTTTGGATTTTGCCGTGTGGCGAGAGGAGGGTTTTCAATCCGACCGAGGTCATCGGCTCTCGACAAATGCAACAAATGACCGCTGAACTGAAGGAGCGATTCGACGTGGTCATCTTCGACTCGCCCCCATGCAGGTTCTCCGACCCTCTGATCCTTGCGACGATGGCTGATGGCGTTCTCGTCGTCGTGCAGGCCGGCAAATTCCCCAAGTCGTTGATTGTCCAGGGGCTGGACAATCTCGCCAGGATAGAAGGCAGTAAGATATTCGGGGTCGTTTTGAATAAGTACGACCCCAAAAGGAGCGGCAGTTACGGATATTACGGCTATCGCAGCTATTATTACGACAGCTACTACGACCGTCATTATTACTATCACGGCCCCGGCCGCCGTCGCGCCGGTTTCTGGCATCGCTTGTTCTTCAGGCCCTCCGCCCAAAAGACCGCTAAGTCCCAGCATAAACCACGCGCATCCTCCCCCTCCGGAGGTACGCCGGCCCCGAAAAGCGGTTAAGTGCTCTAATTAATAAATTCGATGACGTATCCTTTTTTTGACGGGATAACAGGATGGACGGGATTCTTGGAATCCTGTTTATCCCTGCGAAAGGTCCTCGACCTTTCGCTTTACCTCCACTTTCCGTTCTCCGAAATTCAAGACAAGGCCTACCCCGCGTTTCGCGGGGTGGCGACGAGATAATTGACAAGCTATATCTCATGAGCACTGACCAGGGGCCTCACGGACTTCAGTTTCACAATGACGGTATCTCCTTCGACCCCGCCGGGGCGGGGGAGTGCGAACTCTGCGACAACTTGTCAGCCAATTGGTTGTTCTTCCTGGTTTTTCAGAGTGCCCCACGGGGGTTCCGATTTACTGAATACCTCACATTCATCGAACGATCCCCCGCCGGAGGCGGGGTTATCCTGTCGAAGGATTCCCTTCACCCCGCACTATACGTTACGGTACTTGCGAACGCGTGTACTAAGCTTTACTCCGCCTCGTCTCCGGGGGCAGAAACCTGCGGCGTGCCAATTGCAGAAACAGGTTTTGTCACCCCAGAGATGCGTTGCTTGCCGCACGGTAACGGACGATTTCCTCCCGGTCCAGCGCCTTGCCCGACCGGGTTTAGCGACATTGTTTCTCCGGTCAAATACTGTTATGATGGGTTGCATCGAAACTGTGAAACACTTTTTTGCAAGGAGACGAAAAATGTTTTGCCTGTCCTTTCTCAATTTCGTTTTGCCGCAAACATTCCCGTCGAGGCGGCGGGACACGAGGCCTTCCAAGCAGCGATGCAACCGCACGCTGCTCGCGAGTGTTGGAGTTCTTTCTCTGTTGGCAGGGATGGTTTTTTGCGAGCAGGCTGGAGGGGCGGGAGCATCCGCCGCGTCGCCATCTCCCGTCAAGCTCTCGCTACGGAAGAGTCCGTGTCAGGAGGTCACCGTCTTCTGCGGCGGCAAGGAGGTCGCCGTTCACCACTCCGGGGAGGCTCTGGATAAATCGTACATCCATCCCCTCTGGACGCCGGACCGCCGCGTCATCACCTACGACTCTCCCGCTGACCACGTGCATCACAGGGGACTGTGTGTCGGTTGGGCGGACGTCTCCGGGGTTGATTTCTGGGCGGAGGTGTCGTCGCCGCAGGGACGCCGAGGCAAGATGCTCACCCGGAAACTTCTGACCGACGTCCTCCCCGACGGCGCGGCGAGAATCCGCGAATTCAACGACTGGCAGAAGCCCGACGGCACAACTATCGTGCGGGAGCAGCGGAGCTGGACCTTTCTTCCCCCTCGCGGGAACTTGCAGCTCGTGGACGTGGACATAAAACTCATCGCCGTCGCCGAAAAAGTTATCTTCGGCTCCGACCCGGGCAAGCCCAGGGAATACCACGGACTGGCTTTGAGGGCGGGGCCTTTCGACCAGCCGCGCTTCTTCAATTCGCAGGGCGATGTCGGCGACCAGCAGTGCCACGGCAAGCCCGCCAAATGGTGCGCCCTTTCCGGCATCCAGAGCGGCCGCGCGGTGACGGCCGCCATCCTCGACCATCCCTCCAATCACGCCCAGGGGCGTGACCATCCGACGAGGTTTTTCGTCCTGGGGCAGGGCATGCAGTTCATCTCCAGCTCCCCGAACTTCGGCGCCGCGAAAGTCCTCAAATCTGGAGAGACCTGGCGGCTCAGATACCGCGTCGTCGCAGCCGGCGCCCCGCCAAAAAATGAGCAATGGGACATCGAATCCCTCTGGAAAGAATTCGCCAGGTGAGAAGATAGGGCCGACGTCAACACTGAGCTGGACCTGGCAATCAAGCGCGAGACGCCCAGGGAACGACAGCCCCGCGAGACGCGGGGTGTCCTTCTCACCTTATTCTCTGCGCCTTTGCGTTAATCTGCTGTTCCCTTCTTGCCTCCTCCGCCTCGGCCGGCTATCCGCCCGAGACTCTGGGATTACACGTGATGAAATACAAAAGCCCTGAAGGGGCGTAATAGGCTCATCCCCAATACACGGTTCCCTTCAGACACGTGAGAGCGGACCCGAGTGCCACTGAAATGGAGCCACACTTGACTTGCCAGTTGAACCTGGCATGGCGCTTTGATAGTCTGTTGTCGGCGCTTGTGAAGGTGGGGCGCGCGAGATTCGGTCGCCACGCCACAATTCCAGTGCGGAAGTTGACCTCGAACCGGATTAACGCGACAGGTTGATAGTTCACTTGCGAAAGGAGAAAACAATGCGAAGGAGAAAGGTTTACGTTTCCGCACTTCTACTATTGGCGGGGTTTTTGCTCATCATGCCGAGCATTTCCGGCGCCGCTGGCGCGCCGGATTTTGTGGGCCGATGGGACATCACCATTGCCAACACCGGTGACACATTCCGCTCATCGTGGCTGGAGGTTACGGAAAGCGAGGGAAAACTTTCCGGAAAGCTGCTCTGGCGGTGGGGCAGCGTGACGGGAGTGAAATCGGTGGAGGTGGTCGGAGACGAGCTCCGCGTCACACGTGGAGAGTCGTATGAGGACAAACCGGTTGACGTCATCTATCGAGCCAAGCTCCTCGATGGTAAACTCGTGGGGTCGGTGAGAAATCCCGACGGCTCGGTGTTTCGCTACACTGGCGTCCGCGCCATCGAAAAAGTTGACGTTTCCGGGACCTGGCAGCTCACCGCCGAAACTCCGAGAAGGACCATCACCGCAACTCTGCTCCTAAACCAGGACGGCGCCAACGTTACCGGGAAGTGGGTCGCACTCGCCGACCGGGAGGTTCCTCTCCAAAACGGAAAGCTCGACGGCCGGAAGCTAACGTTCTCGACCTCTTTCCGAAGTCAAAGACAAGGCGTGACTGCCGTACACTACTCGGCGGAGGTTCAAGGCGACAGGCTCACCGGCGCCGCTCAACGTGAAGGGCGCACAGCTACTCTCAACTTCGCCGCTCAACGGCAGCGGAAATGGGGAAAGCCCGTTGAACTGTTCAACGGCAAAGACCTCACGGGATGGCTGCCGAGAGAACCCAAGCGTGCGTTTCACTGGTCGGTCAGGGACGGCGTCATGGTTAACCGCCCGCCCGACCAGGACATCATCAGCAAAAAGCGATTCCAGGATTTCAAACTCCACGTGGAATTCAGCCTGGCCAAGAGGAGCAACAGCGGCGTTTACCTTCGCGGACGATATGAACTACAGCTCGTTGACGACTACGGCCGCCCGCCTGGGAAGCACAGCAACTGCTCCATTTACAGCAGGATCGCGCCCTCTGCTAACGCGAGCAAGAAGCCCGACGAGTGGCAAACGCTGGACGCCACCCTCGTGGGCAGGTGGCTCACCGTCGTGCTCAACGGGCAGACAGTCATGGACAACGTCCATCTCGACGGCATAACCGGCGGCGCCATTGACAGCAACGAAGCGGCGCCGGGGCCCCTCTTGTTCCAGGGTGATCACGGGCTGGTTCGCTTCAGGAAGATGGAGGTAACGCCCGCCCTCGATTGACGAAAATCTGAGCCGGTGGTTGCCTTTAGGACTGCGTGCGTGGTTTTCAGGTGGGGGAGTTGGCGGTTTTTTGCGTCGCGCAACTGCGGACCAATGCGCCTTTTCCCTCGGCCGGATAGGCTGTGAGACACCGTCCCTGCATTACGCGGCGCCTCCCGTGGAGTTGATGCGGTCAGTTGATGGCTGGATAAACGCTGACTCTCTTCGGGCTGATCCCCTCGAAAACCACCACTCCGTCAATCTTCGCGAAAAGAGTGTCGTCGTTTCCGCGGCCGACGTTTTTTCCGGGATGGATTTTCGTTCCCCTCTGCCTGACAAGAATGCTGCCCCCGGTGACGAGCTGCCCCTCGTACCTCTTGACACCCAGTCTTTTTGAATGGCTTTCCCGCCCATTACGGGAGCTGCCCATTCCCTTCTTATGAGCCATTGCTTTGTTCCTTCTGCGGTTTCACTATCTGCTTGATTCTGACGACGGAGATATTCTGCCTGTGCCCCATTTTTCGGCGATACATTTTTCTTTTTTTGAACGTTCCGACGACAATCTTCTTGTCGCGGTCCTGACGCAAGAGCTCTCCGATGACCTTCGAGCCCGGCACCTCCGGTTGGCCGATGGCGCAGCCCTTCCCTTCACCGACGAGCAACACCCTCTCGAAGGACAGCTCTTCGCCCGGTTCCCCTGCGACCTTCTCGATTTCGATAGTGTCGCCTTCCTCGACCTTATATTGTTTACCGCCTGTCTCGATAACTGCGTACATATCTCATCTTCCTACTTTTCCGTTACGGTTTTCATCATCTTATTTTATAAGCTGTCCAATTGTCAAGACCAATCCGACCACTTTTCTAATTCATCAATTTCGGGCGGATACCCGACCAAGGCGGGGGAGCGAAGAAGGGAGAAGCAGAACAACGCAAAGGCGCAGAGTCGCAGAGAGCAGCGTGAGAACGACTCCGTCCTCGCCTGCCGTGGCATGAGCATCTTGCCCATGATTCCTCCACGGGCGGGACGCCTTTTTTTTGTCGTGAAGGGTACAGCCCGAGCCCGTCGAGGGCAGGGGAGCCCCTCGATATCCCCCGCGGAACGCGGGGCGGGACAAAACGCCGGCGGTACGTACCCCCTCTGCGCCTCTGCGTTAAGTTCCTTCCGCCTCTTTTTCTTGTCACCGAGAGCCAGCCGCGCCCGCCGAAGGCGCCCGATTCCTGGGCCCCCGCCTATGTTTGCACGAGGTTTTTCACTTTTATCTCCACATCCACTCTCCGAAGTTGCGTTTTTTCAATAATTGTTTATCTTCATAAACAAAAAAACGGATAGCCCAGCAAAAGCTGTTTATGCTTTCTACTGGCGCTCAAGGACTTGCTTCATTCGGCAAGGTTGGCTCGACTCTTGCTTTAGGGGAGAGGAGATAGGCGATTTGCCTTCGTCAGTGATGGTTTTTGGCAACTCGTCAACGCAAAGGGCACTTCCTCGGTTACCTCCGTAGGCGGGGTTTCCGGGGGGAGGGATGTTTCCTATGGATATGACAGAGCGCTATTAGTTAGGAAAAACCTGTGCCTATTCGCAAACCCATTTCTTTGTCTGGATAGTGGCGAGGGTCAAGGTTGCTATGATTGAAAACATGCACCAGGGACGTGAGAGAAGGCGGTTTCCGAGATTCGCCGCGAACTTCGGCGTGCGGATGATTGATGTCGAGCTGAAACGAATACACACCTTTTCTTCGGAAGACCCCTACTATGAGACGCACTTCGTCGCCACCGATGCGGTTGGCACGAACATCTCCGAAGGCGGGTTCGCTTTCGAGAGCAACAGAAAACCCGATGCCTGCAATGTTCTTGGACTTGAGATTTTCCTCCCAGAGGAGGAAGAACGTTGCGGCCCCGCTCCCACCCCTTCTCCGCATTGCGGAGGGACAGGTTTCCGCGCCTTGGGCGAAGTGGTCTGGGTGACGTCATCGGAAAATGGATACCTCGTCGGATTGCGATTCATTGACCTAAGTCCGCGTCGCAGTGCGGCGTTGCAGGGTCTAATCGCGGCCCGCAACGCCCGGCTCCAACCGAGCGATCCCATTCGAACTCGAAATCGCGACTCGCTTGCCCAAAGTTGAAGGTGAGAGGCATCCCATCACGCGAGGGCGCCGGCGATCTTCCTTCCAATAACAGTTGGAGCGGTGGGTCCGTGCTGCCAGTTCTCATACTTTCGCCCTCGGCATTGACGTTATCCCCTTAGTACATGAGTTCGCAAATACGGTGACGTATAATGGTCCTGCGAAAGGAGCTATTTTGACGGGATAACAGGATAGACAGGATAGTTCCAGGCACGTGCGCCATCCAGTAAATCACAGGCCGAGGGCCGCTGGGTGAAAGGTCACGAAGGCCAAGCAATTGACGCAGAAGTTGTTGGAGACCTTGCGGCCCGGTCATGGCTGAGGCGAAACAGGTTAGGTCATCGTCGAGCCCCGCGTGCCGCGGCGTCGAGCGGGTTGTTGTGCCGGCTCAGGAGATACAACTCATCCATTGCGGAGTGCAGATTGCGGATTGCGGAATCCGAAATCCGAAATCCGAAATCCGAAATGCGATCCATCCTGTTATCCTGTCAAAGCAAATACGTCGCCGAATTTATGAATCGGAGCACTTAGCCTTCTCGGGCGACGATAACCTCCTTCCTCCCCCGTGACGCATCTGCCCCTCCTCAGCGGTCTTGAAAGCATTCTCGCAGATTTTTCCGCCGCCCGCCTCGCTTTCCGCCCGGAGGAAGTTTCCGCTCTCTGTAACGCCGCGGTCCGGGCGGCTGTCCCGAGGGTGTCTCGCCCTCAAGCGGGGCAGGGGAGAGCTCCGCCGGCTATGTCTTCCCGCCGTCCGTTGAGGTCATCACCCCCTCCTCGCCTGACGTTCCGCCTCAAAATCACGGGCCTCAAGGGGCATTCAGGCACGGTAATTGCTCACCTCTGTCCGGATGGCTCGCTTTAGGTGCTTGACATCAGCGGAGTGGTCGGCGAAAGGTCGGGAAGAATGCCGACGAGGTAAGACTTCGTCGTGCTGCCTACCGACGAGTCCCACGAGGGAAACCGCGAAGCGATTGTCGTGGCGGGAGCGGGCAAAGACTACGAAAACGGGAGAAAGCAGTCTCAAAAACGATAGCAGCCTCCGCGGCCGGGCAAGAAGGCAGTTGCCGCAAACTGAGCGCGCGATAGGACATAATTGTACACCCGGGCCTGCTGCATGCAAGCTGAGCTCGAAGTATGCGCGCTTGGGTGTTCGCAAAGTGACCGGCAATCGTTTTACGAATCCCTGGTCGGGGGGAGAGACGTTCGTGCGGCCGGACCGCACAAGCGAGCGGCCGCCAAAATAGAAACCAAAAACGAGGGGTGAGAAGGATGTTAAGCGACAGTGTCATTGAGGTTGAAGACCTTGTCGTCGTTTATGGGAAAGGGAAGAAGAGCAAGAAAGCTGTGGATGCGGTCTCGTTTCGGGTGGACCGAGGGGAATGCGTCGGCTTTATCGGTCCCAACGGAGCGGGGAAGTCCTCGACAATCAAAGCGCTAATGGGCTTTCTTTTTCCCGCTTCCGGCAAGGCGAGCGTGTTCGGCTCGCCGGCGGGGAGCGTGGAATCACGCAAGCGAATTGGCTATCTGCCCGAGGTCGCCCTTTACTATGCGTTCATGAAAGGGCGGGAGCTGCTGGAGCTCTACGGCGGTCTCCACCGCATTCCTCGAAAAGAGCTGAAGTCGCGCGTCCCAGAACTCCTGGAGCAGGTCGGTCTCGGGGGAAAGGGCGAGACGCTGATCCGCAATTACTCCAAGGGAATGCAGCAGCGGTTGGGAATTGCGCAGGCTATTATTTCCAACCCGGATTGCCTGATTTTTGACGAACTTTCAGCCGGCCTCGACCCTCTCGGACGCCACGACCTCCGTGACGTTCTCCTCGACTTGAAAAGGAAGGGAACGACCATCTTCTTCTCTTCCCATGAGCTATCCGAGGTGGAAACGCTGTCGGACCGGGTGATAATGATTCACGGGGGGAAGATCGTTTGCGAAGGGAAGGTTGCCGACCTCATGAAGCCCCTCGACCAGTACGAGATCGAGTTCAGCCTCACTAACGGGAACGACGTCATGTCTCTGATTCCTCGCGAGGCGAGAGTCCATACAAACGGCGGCACGAACCGTGTCGAGGTGAGCAGCCATGAGACCTACTCCCGGCTGTTGACTTCTTTCGTCAACGCCGGAGCGGTTATCCACCACAGTGAGGCTCGTCGAGTTTCCCTTGAGGATTACTTCATCAGCCTCATTCGACCAAACGGAGATAAAAAGGCGTGAAAGCCTATCTGAGAAATCTCTGGTTGGTGGCAAAGACCATCGCCATTGAAGCCGTCCGCCGGAAGGAAATCTACGCCATCGTGCTGGTGTCGCTCGCCCTTATAGGCGGTCTGCGGATGGTCAAGTTCTTTCATATTGAGGGGTTGGGGAAGTTCTACCGGGAGATTTCCCTGCAGGTCATGAACGTCGCCACGGCGCTGACGGTGATTTTTTTGGCGGCGAGACAGCTTCCTCGCGAGTTCCAGAACCGCACGCTCTACCCCCTTCTCGCAAAACCGGTCGGGCGAAACAACTTCCTCCTCGGGAAATTCCTCGGCGTGATGTTCGCGGCGGCTTTCTGTTACGGCTTGTTCATGATTGTCTTCCTCCTCGGCAGTCTGACAATCAAACTCCCGGTCAATAACGAGCTTTTCCTTCAGTTCGTCTATCTCCAGTTTTTGAACTTCGGGGTCCTGGCGGGACTGGCTTTTCTGCTATCCCTTTTGCTGAACATTGACGCTGCGATGACCATCTGCGTCATTATCTATCTCTTCTCCCAGGTTCTGATGACCCTGATGAGCTACATTTACGATTACCTCAGTGTCTGGCAGCACAAGGTGTTGTTGGCGCTTCATTTTATTGTGCCGCAATTGTCGCTTTTCGACCTCTCAGGGAAGGTCGTGCATGAAGTATGGCCTCCCATCGCCTCGTGGGCGATTGGGGCGTTGACTGCCTATGCGGCGCTTTACACATTGCTTTACCTTTCGGCGAGTTATCTTCTGTTCCGCCGGCGCGCTTTGTAGAAAAGGATTCCGAGATGTTGCGTCGCGTTTTGCTGATTGCCCGAACAGTTTGGTTAGAGTTTCTTCGGCGGAAGGATTTCTACGTCCTTCTGATTTTCGTCGGACTGTTCGTGGTGGGGATTTTTGTAATTCACATCCTCGGGATTGAGAACGAGCAGACAGCGCGTTTTCTCATGAGCTGCGGATTGCTGTTGAGCTATGTCCTCACTGCCATCCTCACCGTCGCAACAGCCGCCCGCCAGTTGCCCGACGAGATGGAAAAGCGTACCCTTCAGCCCCTCCTTGCGAGGCCGGTCTCCCGCTCCGAGGTCATCATGGGCAAGAGCGTCGCCGTGTCGGCGGCCGCCTGCGCCAGCTTTCTCCTTCTCCTTCTATTCGCCTGGTTGCCGGCGCCGAAGCTGCCCGGGCAGCACTTCGCTGCCTTTGCCCAGATGACGGTTCTGCGGATGGCCGCTCTCTGCCTCCTGGGGATTTACAGCATCGCACTATCGCTCTACATGCCTGTTATTCTGGCGATTCTCATCGCGCTGACAACTTTCTTCGCGGCTCCAACGATTGTGAATTTCCTCGTGCAGCTCGTCGGCAACTTCTGGGGATTCGGCGGGAAGCTCGTCCAGCGAGTCCTGGCGCTCGTCCCGGACTTCTCCCTTTTCGAGCACTCTCAGCGATATGTTCAAGGGGCATCTCCGATGACTGGCGGGGACATCGCCGCCATTCTCGTTTATGGAGTCGTCTTTGCGGCTTTCTTTTATCTTCTGACGGTTCGGTCATTCAAGCGTATGCGGGTGTGAGGAGCAAGAGTCGAAATGAAGAGAATTCTTCGTGACCCCTCGAAGGCGCTGGCGATTTTCCTGCTGGTTTCGATCGTAGTCGTCGCGCCGTCCATTCGGCGCCGGACTGCCGCGGAAAAAGCGTCGGTAAGCCAAGTCACCTCCGGCGACCTCGAGGCTCGCAATGAGAACGCCTTTGCCCTCATCCTCGGCGAGATACGCGCCACAGCCGCCGACCTCATCTTCATCAAGACAGAGCGCTATATCCACCGTGGCATCGGTTACAGGCCTCACATGAACATGAACAAAATGGCGACCACCGGAGAGGTCGTGGCGCAAGGGGAAGAGCACGACAACGGCAGCAGTCTGGAGAATGTAGGGGCCAATTTTGAAGAGAAGATCGTGGGAGAAGAGACCCTCCACGCCTCCGGCCACGGCCACGCGCATGAGCACCAGCATCACCACCCCGGGTGCGCATCGGGCGGGGTGCCAACGCTTATCCGCACCGCCTCGGAGGACTTTCGCGGCTTTCTCGGCAACCTGGAACGCGAGACGAAGCCTTTCCAGGACCCAAAACTTCCGCATCAGCATGGCAGGACCGACGAACTTCTGCCGTGGTATCGGGTCATGACCTTGACCGACCCTCATAATTTACGAGGCTACATGATTGGCACGATGCTGCTGATGTTCGCCAAGAAACCGCACGACGCTCTCTCTTTCATCGAGGAGGGAATAGAGAAGAACCGGGACGATCCGGAAGCCTTCCGCCTTTACGCTTCTCTGACGCAGGTGCACTGGAAATGCCGTCGCCTCGAGGAAGCTCTCGCTGCGGCCCGCACCGGATATGAGATGGGGAAAGCCGTCCGCCCGGAAGAAGGCAAGGCCGGCGCCATCAAGAAAGGCGTCAAGTGGACCGATGACATCGAAAATGACTTCTTGTTCGTTGCCAGGTGCTACGCCCTTTTCCTCGAGAAAAAGGGGGAAGTTGACCCGGCCCTGCGTGTCGCCGAGGAAATTGTGTCCCTCGCCCCAGACGATATACCCACAAAGCGAATGATCGAGAGGTTCCGGAAAAAGCTCGCCTTCCAGAACGGAAGTCCCAGTTGACCCCGCCTCATGGCGCAACCTTCGTACAGGCGTTCGTCAAGTACCGTAACGTATAGTGCGGGGTGGAGGGAATCCTTCGACAGGATAACAGGATAGACCGGATCGTTCGAGGAATGTTAGGTATCCAGTAAATCACAAGCCCCCGGGCGCCCGGGTCGAACGCCTTCGCGCCCTTGGCGTCTTGGCGAGACAAAATGGAAAAAGGGGAGGCCTCTCGCAAAGACGCAAAGTCCCAAGGAAGGAATTGGCGGAGATGTTGTTCGGGACCTCCCTGCCCAGTCATGGCGGGGTCAAGGGGGCTGTTGTGGCGGCTCAGGAGATACAGCTCGTTAACAAGCTCGTTGCCACCGGTAAGCCAGTACGTGAGAAGTTGAGGTAAAGCGAAAGGTCAAGGACCCTTCGCAGAGATAAACAGGGTTGCAAGAATCCCGTCCATCCTGTTATCCCGTCAAAAAAAACACGTGACCGAATTTATGAACCAGAGCACTTAGCAGAATAACAAATGAGCGAAGTGCTTCGGCTCCCCCTGCGCATCGTCTTCACTCCTCGAGGCACGGCTGATTCCGCGACGGGGCGAAAGATTTCTGGCCAGCCGAAGGTCGAGAGCGCCATCAAATGGCAGCGGCAAAATCGGCGACCATATCGCCCACCTCTGTAGTGGAATAGCCCATCCGTCCGGCGGAGAGAGTCTCGAGCTTCTCGCTGACAACTTTGATGACGGCGTTTTCGACCTGCTGTGCGGCCTCGCCTTCGTCCAGGAACTCAAGCATCATGCCCGCGGCGCAGATGGCGGCAAGGGGGTTGATGACGTTTTTGCCGGTGTATTTCGGCGCCGAGCCGCCGATAGGCTCGAACATCGAGACGCCTTCCGGATTGACGTTCCCACCGGCGGCGATGCCCATTCCTCCCTGAATCATCGCACCCAGGTCGGTAATGATGTCCCCGAACATGTTATTGGTGACGATGACATCGAACCATTCGGGGTTTTTGACCATCCACATGCACGTCGCGTCCACGTGGGCGTAATCGCTCTTTATGTCGGGGTATTCTTTCGCCACTTCCTGAAAGCACCGCCACCAAAGGTCCTGGACGTACGTGAGGACGTTGGTTTTGCCGGACATGGTCAGCAGCTTTCCCTTATCGCGCTTGCGGGTGTACTCGAAAGCGTATCGGATGCACCTCTCGACGCCCTTACGTGTGGCGATCATCTCCTGGACGGCGACTTCGTCGGGCGTTCCCTTTTTATGAAATCCTCCCGCGCCGCAGTAAAGTCCCTCGGTGTTCTCTCTCACCACCACGAAGTCAATATCCTCCGGTCCCTTGTCCTTGAGAGGCGTATCCACGCCCGGATAGAGCTTGACCGGGCGGAGGTTGATGTACTGGTCGAGGGCGAAGCGAAGTTTCAGAAGGATTCCCTTTTCCAGAATGCCCGGCGCCACCTCGGGATGCCCCACGGCGCCGAGGAGAATCACATCGAACCCTCGCAGCTCCTCGATAGCTGAGTCGGGCAGAACCTCGCCCGTCCTTTTGTATCTCTCTCCGCCGAAATCGTATTCATGCAGGTCGAGAAGGAATCCGTTGCGGGCGGCGACGGCTTTGAGCACTTTGATCGCCTCAGCAATGACTTCCGGCCCTGTCCCGTCGCCCGGGATGACCGCTATGTTGTGTGTTCGGGCCATTTCTGCTCCTTGTAAAGCATGTTATCGGTATAAACCGAAGTAATTCTCTATTGCGGAAGCCTGACAACATCCCCTGAAAGATACCGGAAAAGCGGCGGCAAGGTTCACAACGACCCTCGCTGGGAGCGGGACTTCATTACGTACGGGATCAATCCGCCCGCCTCGACGAGCTTTCGCATGAACTCGGGAATGGGACCAGCTCTGTACTCTTCCTTTTTCGTCTTGTTCCGTATGATTCCGGAGGAGGAATCAATTTCCAACTCGTCTCCCTCCTCGATTCTCTCGGACGCCTCCGTGCTTTGCAGAAGAGTTAGCCCCATGTTGAAGCTGTTGCGGAAGAAAATCCGGGCGAAGCTTTTGGCAATGACGCATGAAACACCCGCGCCCTTTATGGCAATCGGTGCGTGCTCCCTGCTGGAGCCGCATCCGAAGTTCTTCCCGGCGACGATGGCGTCGCCCGGAGAGACCTCCTCTGGGAAGGCCGGCCGCACGCCCTCCATGCAGTGAGCCGCAAGCTCCTTCGCATCGGTCGTATTGAGGTATCTCGCAGGGATGATGACATCCGTGTCAATATCATCGCCGAACTTGAACGCTCTTCCTGGCATTCGCTTTCCCCCTCAACGAGCTACATCGCTCGGGTCTCTGCGCTCGCTGCGGTTTTTCCTTTTTCACAACTTTGTCAAAGCACCTCTTCCGGGCTGGAGATTTTTCCGGTCACGGCGCTCGCTGCCGCGACAGCCGGATTGGCGAGATAGACTTCGCTACGGGGATGCCCCATGCGTCCGACGAAGTTCCGGTTTGTGGTCGCGACGCACCGCTCTCCCTCCGCCAGCACGCCCATGTATCCGCCCAGGCACGGCCCGCACGTCGGCGTCGAGACGATGGCGCCCGATTCCATAAAGACCTCGATGAGCCCTTCTCTCAGGCACTCCATATAGATTTGCCGCGTCGCCGGGATGACAATCGCCCGGACGTACCTCGCCACTTTCTTTCCTTTCAGGATGGACGCGGCGACCCGCATGTCCTCGAGATGCCCGTTCGTGCACGCGCCAATTACAGCCTGGTCTATCTTTATCTCGCCGACCTCGCTAATGCCTCTCGCGTTCTCCGGCAGAAACGGGAAGGCGACCTGCGGCTCGATTCCTGCCACATCGAACTCCATCTCCCCCGCATAGCTCGCCTCGGGATCGCTCGCGTAGAAGGTGTAACTCCTTTCCGCCCTGCCCCTCACATATTCTTCGGTTATCCTATCCGGCGCTATGATACCGTTTTTGCCTCCGGCTTCGATAGCCATGTTCGCCATAGTGAGGCGGTCAGCCATCGGGAGCCGTTCTATCGTCGGCCCGGCGAATTCCATCGCCCTGTACAGCGCGCCATCCACGCCGATTCGCCCTATCGTGAACAGGATGAGGTCCTTGCCGTAAACCCACTTGTTCCTTTCCCCTTTATAGATGAGCTTCATGCTCTCAGGGACGCGAAACCACGCTTGGCCGGTTATGAAAGCGGCGGCGAGGTCTGTGCTTCCGACGCCCGTCGAAAAGGCGCCCAACGCGCCGTAGGTGCAGGTGTGGCTGTCGGCGCCGAGGACCAGGTCTCCGGGGCCGACCACGCCCTGCTCCGGCAGAAGAATGTGCTCGATGCCCATCTCGCCCTGTTCCCAGTAATGCGTGATGTCATGCTTCCGGGCGAACTCCCTCATCAACTTACATTGCTCCGCGCTCTTGATGTCCTTGTTCGGCGCGAAATGGTCGGGCACGAGGGCAATCCTCTCGCGGTCGAAAACATCCGCCACGCCCGTCTCCTCGAAAACCTTGATGGCGATGGGCGCGGTGATGTCGTTTCCAAGAGCGATATCCACCCTCGCCATAATCATCTCGCCCGGGGCGACCCGCTCCCTATCGCAGTGAGCTGCAAGTATCTTTTCTGTGATGGTCATTCCCATACCGGACAACCCTTTTCGTCTTCAGGAGAAATCTGCGACAGTATATTTCCCCAACGCGGGCGGGTCAAGATATTTAGTGGCGGAAGCGTCCGGAGCTTGCCGCTGCTAAGGGTGAAACGGCTGCGCGTCTTGCGTGCCGTGAGAGCCGAGCGGCAAGTCTGCTGGTCAGGAAACGCGCTAACGGGTCAAGGAGCCCGCGTTTCCCTTTCGGTAATTAGGAAGGAGTAGCGCCGTTATCGAGCGGAAGGGATCGGGCCGGCGTTGGGCCAAAGCCAACTCAAGGACTTTCCCAAAGGTGATCTTTTGCCGTCGGGAAACCTGGAGCTCTCAAAAGGGCCTCTCTGTGATTCCTTTCAGACCTGAGGGGGATTGTGGGGGAGAGCCTCGGTAGCTTGGTCAGACATGCTAAAACGAAATAGCTCCTTGACATTCCCGGCCCTGGAGCGCAAGGATACAAGTGGTTCTTCACTATTTCTGCGAACAAAGAATCCATTCCTTTCAACCCGTTTTGAGCACGTCGGGACAATGAAGAGAAGAGGTGGAACAAGTGTGTTCTCCATGATTGGTTATGCCTTCATTCTTACTATAGGTTTACAAACCGCGTCTGTAGTACTTGTTTTACCTGTGGCCTCGCAAGTCGCAAGGGCGGGAGTTTTGGCAGGAAAAAGTTGACAGCGGCGAACGATTGTGCCAGCGTACTGAAGGTGTATCGCTTACTGTGCTAGATGGTTTCCCTGGGAGGGTTGAAAAGCTGCGGGGGGGGAGCCTGCATTTGGTGGGATCTTCGAGCCTTCCTTGTCTAAGCTATTCTTCCCTCAAGCAAAATAGTCTGTCTTTGTTAAACCTGCTGTCAGGGAAAGGAGCTACCATGGCACGCACAAAGGTTTTTCTGTCGGGAACTGTCTTCGTTTTCTTTGTTCTCCTCACATTACCCGCCGCGACGCAACAATGTGTCGGCGACGAGTGGGGTATGAAGTTCGTGAAGCTTGCCGGGGATCAAGATGCCAATATGCCGGCCCCCAGCCTCGATTATGACCCTGAGGCTCAAACCTACACCATGACCGCCGCAGGGCACGATATCTGGGATCAGCAGGACGGCTGTGGCTTCGCGTACGTCCCGGTCACGGGGGGCATCGCCGTTGTAGTCCGAGTGGACCAGGACTTCAGCGGTCCCGCGACGCATAGCTGGTCTAAAGCCGGGATCATGGTTCGCGATTCCCTCACCCCTGAATCGAAATACGTCTTCTACTGCACGAGTCGCGGCGAGGGCAAGGCCATGATGCAGTGGAGGGACGCGGATAATTCGGACGCAGGCTGGTCGGGCGAGGCGGACGTGCCTGCCGATGATCCTGCCGTTACCTATCCGTACTTTCTGAGGTTAGATAGCGAAGGGGGGAGCTTGAATGGCTATTACTCCCGCGATGGGGAGAACTGGGTTCGGGGCAGTTCGCATATCGGCTGGTGCGAGGCCTGTACGCCTCCTCTTTACGTCGGACTTGCTCTCACCAGCCACGAAGAGAGCGTCCCAACCACAATGGTCTTCAGCCAGTTTCACCTCGAGGGGCCCCAGGTGGCGCCGTCGCCGGACCTCGTTATTACCGACATATGGAATGAGGACACCAGAATCTGCTACCAGGTGCGGAATATAGGCAATGCGAGGGCTTTGGAAGGGCATACAACTGCTCTAACTCATGCGGATAACGTTGTGACCGATCTGGTCGGAGCGGATTTGAATCCGGGACAGCGGTATAGGGGATGCTTTGACTACGAGTGGAGTTGCCTTCCGCCGGAGGACCCTCTATGGGTAGACGCAGACTGCGAAAATAGCGTAAGAGAAAGCGACGAGACAAATAACACCAGGGAGGAAATATGGAAATGTGACACCTCGCCCCCGCAGATAACCTCCGGCCCCGAGGTACGGGATATAACGCAAACCTCAGCATTCATCGTCTGGGAGACGAACGAGGCGAGCGATAGTGTGGTGGGGTGTGCTTTTGACGTATGGGACTTCAAGTTCCAATACGTCTCAGATCCAACGCAGGCGACTGCACATAACATTACTCTCACCGAACTGAATCCCTCGACAACGTACGTCGCAATGGTCGAGTCAACCGACGCCAGTGGCAACACGGTAACGAGCAAGAGGTTTTTCTTTCAGGCCCTGCCAGCGCCAGATGACGTTGACCCAACCGTATCTATCGAACTTGAAGATCCTTTTGACCTCCAGGGAACGGTCTTCATCCCCGTCGCTGTCCACGACAACACGGGGGTGGATAAGGTGGAGTTCTACCTCGATGGTGAGCTTGTCCACACAGCGTATACGGGCCCTTATGACTTAAAACTGGATACAACCCTGTACGCGAATGGCGACCATACGCTTACTACCAAAGCTTACGATTTTGCGGGGAGGACTTCGGCGGAGGAAAGGGAAATCCAAGTAGCCAACGCAGTTGACCTTGCTGCTCCGCAGGTCACGATCACATATCCCAGCCAGGGGGAAACCGTCTCTCATAAGATAATTGTTACAGCGAACGTGACTGATGATACCGGTTTGACTGATATCGTCTTTTACGTTGACGGCGACCAGAAGGCCGTTGAACACGGCGCCCCGCCCTTTCCCGTCCACAAACCCGTCCAGTTTACCTGGGACACGACCAAGGTGACAAATGGAACGTACCGGCTCGGCGTGAAAGCCTGGGATATAGGCGGCAAGACGGGTCTCGCCACTGTTGACGTGGACGTCTGGAATCCGCTGGTTGGGATTCTAACCCTGCCCACTCCTGATCTCGTCATTGACAAGCACGAGGTATCCAGAAACAAAAACGTTTTCACCATAGAGCTGACACTGAAAAACAATGGGACTGCAGCCGCAAAGAACGTCTATATCCGGGACTGGATACAGGGCTTTCAGCCCATATCGCGCGGCACCACAACGCCCATCTCGGCCAAGTATCAACCCAAATTCTACACATCCAGCAAGAGTGCAGTATGTTGCATTACCGACTATACAGATATTCCCAAGGGAAAATCGCACACCTATACCTTCAGCGCCATCCCAATATTGTTCTACAGTGGCGCTCCCACACCCTCCATCGGGCATATTGTCAGATTCTGGTACGACGGCGAGTACGGCACCAAGCATTCCAAGGATAAAAAGTTTAAGGTATTGCAAACAAAAGGAAACGAACCCATTGCCACTGCCTATAAAAATGCTCTTAAGTCATCGGACTACCTGATCATCACCAATCCGAGTGGGCTGTCTACGCACAACCCCTCTTCTGTCGTGGACAATCTGCTTTCGGATATGGCTCAGTTGGCGGTCTACAGGGAGGGTGTACTGGGCTATCTGTCTATCGCAAACCCCGCTTCGCTCAGGAAGTTGATAATACCCAGCGGCACATGGGCCAAGCAGCTTCATCCCAGCTTCGCCAAGACCCCAGGCATCGGCGGATACGTACTGATCGTAGGGGAAACTGAGATCATCCCCGCATGGTCTGTACCTCACGGGGGCGGATATGTGTACCATTCGGACCTTTATTACGCCCAGACTTACGGAGGCTGGCGGCCTGAACTCAACGTCGGGCGAATAATCGGCGACGACGCAGCGGACTTGAGGACCCCAATTGGGACCAGCATCGGCGTTTATCAAGAATTACCCGGGCACAATTTTGACCGCTCACATGCCCTGGGTGTCAGCGGGCACAACGGCCATGGCGGGTGGATAAAGGATATAGATGATATGGAGAAAATACTTACCAAGAAAGGATCCACGGTAAGTAAAATCCACTGGACGGATAAGAAGTATCTAACTAATGCCCAAAGACTTCAAGACTTCAGAAACAGCGCTCCAAATAAGGACATCATCTGGTTCAGTAATCACTGCAATCCGGACTGCTGGTGCCCCGGACTCGTAACTAATAACTTCCCAGTCAATTTCGGCAACGCAAAACCCTTTATTCTCGGCCTCTGTTGCGACAGCGGCAACTACGAGGCAAACGACGATGACAATATTGCTGAGAATTTCCTGCAGAGCGGCGCTGCCGTCTATATGGGCTCCACAATGGGAACGGGCGGCGGCCCTGACAATAAAGGTGGAAAGGCTTTCTTCAACAAGTGGGATGCTAACAAAACGGTTGGCTGGGCTTTTACTTCCACCAAGAGATTACCAGCGGGTTCGACTGTTGACGAGATCACCTGGCGTTATTGGGGCGCGGAATATAACCTATACGGGGACCCAAAATTTGGCCAGGTCCCATCCGCCCAGCCAAGCCCCCCTGCTTCTCCGGCCCAAAAGGCCCCGCAAGAGCCTCCTCCACCTTCCATAGAGGTCGTTGTCCCCGATTATGAGGTGACGACAATACGCGGGGTACATTATGTTGAAATCCCTGATGGATTGGTTCTCCTGCACGAAGATATGCCCGAGGTCTCATACTATCCTGTCTCCCTGGACATTCCGGCCGGATATATGGTCCGGGATGTGGTCTTAGCCGACAGGTCAGGATTGGTCACCGATACTGGCTTGAACTTGCCCCTTGTAAGTATGCTGGAGAAATCTTCACCTGGCGCTGCTCAGCTCTCTTCGGCTGAGGGAGAAAGCTGGTATCCTCAGCAAGACTACAACTGGCACCTAATTGAAAACCCCGATGGCAGCAGCACCCTTGTCATAGTGATTTATCCCTTCTATTACAATCCCCAGACCAGCGATGTCAGGTTCTATAAGAATTACACCTTCGACATAAACTCCGTTGTTTCTACTGTGTCAATCACCAGCCTCAGCACAGACAAGGACGAGTATGAGCGGGGCGAGATGGTCGGCGTTAACGTGGAGGTGTACAATTCGGGCGAGCCTCAGGATCTCATTGTCAGTGCAGTGATAAAACGACCCGGCACCGAACAGATTGCTGCCGGCTTACCCCTTCGCACTCTGGAACAAGTCAGCGGGCCCGCTTCCTGCCTTTTCGAGTGGGATAGCACACCGGAGGAGATTTGTTGGAAGTACGTGGACGTAACTCTAAAGGATGCCGCCGGCAATGTCCTGGACAGACAAACCGCGCTGTTCACTCTCGGTATATCCTCCGCGCAGGTAACCCTGGATGTCACACCACAGGTGTTGACGCCAGACACAACCGAAGTTCTCATATCCACGACGTTCACGAACACCGGCACGGAACCTATCGAAGGCAGTGCAATGGTTCGGGTCTGTGATTCAGCCGGGGAGGAGGTATTGAGACAGGTGCGCGAAATTACTGGCCTGATGCCGGGTGATTCGCTGATTTCCGATGACGCATTTGAGATAACTGACCCTCTCGGTTCTTACAGGGTTCTCGCTTACGCATTGTTCGACAGCAAGTCCTGTGATCCAGCGGTTGTCAATTTATATCCGGTCCCCTCGGCGCCGACGGATTTGAATGTGGACATGCTTCTCGCGGGAAACCTGAGCTGGGAAGGGCCCGAGACTCTGGGTGTTGTCGGGTACAACGTTTACCGCAGCGAAGACGGCGGCCCCTCAGACCTGATAGCCTATGTCACAGACACCTCTTATGTAGATCCCGCAGTTGTTCCGGAGCACACCTATAATTACATGGTGGCAGCGGTCAACGAACCTGGAGCGGAAGGCTCTCTCTCCGAGCCGACTGGCGACAGCATGATTGTCATGGAGATCAGGCAAGCCGAGGACTTCAACTACGGCCAGGGCCAATGGCCCGGACACTGGGATTGCCCCGCGGCGAATGAGGCGCCATCCTCCGCCGAAGTCGGCGCCCCCGACGAGTACGACTACTACTACGCCGCCCACTTCGAACCGGGTGACTGGCATCGCTCTTACCGCCCCGAGGATGACGTTGGCATGCACGGCTATCCCGAAGACGACCCCGACGCCATCGGTTTGGACCCGACCGTCATCGGATGGACCACCGAGGGCGACTGGTGGCGCTACACCTTCGACGTTCCCCAGCAGGGGTGGATAAAGCTCGTGCTCAGGCTTGCGTCGCCCCGCCAGGCAGCTCTGGTACATTGTTTCTGGGATGAGCAGCCTATTGGTGCCATCGAGTTCGCCACCGGATCCTATCACCAATACGACGATTTCCCGCTCGATCCATTTGAGTCCGCCGCAGGAGAGCACACTCTCAGGGTGAAAGTAGCAGAAGGACAGGGAGAAAGTGTCCTCAACTTCGACAAGATTGGTATCGGGTACAACTGGGCCGTTCCGATGGCACCGCCCTGGGGAAATCTCTTGTCCAATCCTGGCTTTGAATCGGAGCTCGAGGGATGGACCACAGACCATGGCGCGATTCGCCAGGGGGGCCCTTCGCCTCATGGCGGCGCGAACTACCTGATGGGCGGCATGGACGGTTCCTCTCGGAGCTACACGTATCAGACAGTGGACCTGATGGGTGCAGGCTTCGGTCGCGACGATTTGGATGCAGGCTTTTTGGAGGTGCGTTTCGGGGGCTGGCAGGCGGGGTGGCAGACCCAGACGGATAGCGGAAAAATCGAAATCATCGTGACCGACGGCACGAACGAGTTGGCTCGAAGCGATCTGGGATGGTTCTATTCGAACGACACGTGGGTTTTCAAAGAGGGCGCCATTCCTCTGCCGCAAGGTGCGCGCTTCATCACCTATGGTTTTTACGCCGAAAGATTCCAGGGTTCTAACAACGACGGGTATCTGGACGACGCCTTCCTGGAGTTGCGCATGGTGACGCGGGCGATTCGCGTGAGTGATGACAACCTGATTCTGCAATGGGTGCCCTTTGGCGACGGGAAGTACTTCATCGAACAGGCTACTGACCTCGCCGTAGGCGACTGGACGCAAGTGGCCGGGCCGCTCACGGGAACGGCATTCTCAGTGTCATTGCCCGAGGATCCTGCGGCATACTTCCGCGTCCGCTCTCAATAAGGCGGCAGGGAAACAGAAGGCGCGTTCTAACCGGCAAAATCCCTTTCCTCGATTTTGCGCAAATCCGATCCTCGTAATTCACTGAACCCCTGTACCATCTGGCAATTTGGAGGCCAAAAACGCCATGCATCTCGACTTGTATTCCCTCAATACGAAGTGGGGCTTCTCTGTCTCCCGCGCTGTGTGGGCCGGGCGGGTTTCCGCCCGTTTTCAGAGATAAGGCATTACTGTGCTGCTGCGTTTCGGTGGGATGCCAACCGGTGCGGCTCCGCCATCGGAGGGTGGTTGCTCTTTGGGAGTTTTGCCACTGAAACGCGGCGACAACCAGGAAATCAGTAGTGGTATTCAGGGGAAGGATATGTTAAACTTTTCAACCATGCGAGCGTTGGAAATTATGGGAAGTCCCGTTGGTCAAAAGAAGACTTCGTTTCAGGAGGGCGGAAAGAAATGTGCGTGAGGGCAGTTATCGGGCTGGTGGTTCTCCTTATGCTATCGCCGGCGTGCCCGGAGGCACGCGTTAGCGAGGAAACTTCGCAAACTCTGGTGAAGCTGGATGAGATTGGGCGGCGCCTGAACCGAATTGAAGAGAGCATCCAGCAACTCCACATGGCCCTGAGGCGGCTGGGAGAGGGGAAGGGAGCCATTGACGTCCGGCAAACCCCCGAATATCAAGCCCTTGAGAAACGATTTGAGGGCTTGCAGGAAAGGGCGAGGTCGGAGCCCCTGAGAACTCTCTCAGAAATCTGGCAGGCGATGGGAGACCCAAAAGAGCTTGCTCGAAGGCTGGATAAGCTCGTCGAGGCCTTCGGAGCAACCATCGCCGACCCAAACAGGCGGAAGGAGTTCCAGGAGGACGTCCGGGCTCTCAAGGAAAGAACGGGGAAGGAAGTTTCCGAGGAGGAGCTTTACGAGAAGGTGCGGAAGGGGATTTCGGAGAGGCTGCGGACAGCCTCAAATGATAGGGAGAAGGCCTGGCTCAAGAGGCAACTGGATGCGCTCGAGGAAGCGAAGGGACCCGAGCGTGAAGCCGCGCTCGCTCGCTACGTCAGAATCGGCAACGTCGGGGCGCTCCAGGAGCTTGCCAGGAAGTATTCCATCCCGCGCGAACAGATGGTGAAGTGCGGTCTGGCATTCGTAGGGCGTCCAGGGCGGCCGCCTCGGCAGCATGAGGGGCGGGAGAGGCCCAGGCCTCGCGGGGCGCCGACCCGCCGGTCGCCCGTACAGCCCAGAGATAGAAAGATGCCCCGGGGGTAGCTTACCGAAAAGCGTATTGCCCGAGCTGCTTGACACGCCGGGAAGATAAACGAACGGGACGCTTACTGGCCTCCGATGTGCAGTACCCAGTCCTTGCCCTCGCCGGCCTCCGGGGCCGCGAAGCGGTATTGTCCTTTCCCTGTCGAGCCGAGGTTGGTAGTTACTCCAGTGCGTGTGTCGTATCTCCGCACGCTGAGCTTCACGCCTTTCGGAACGTCGCCGAGGTCCACCGTTACCGTTCCGCCAAGAGGCAGATAAGCCACGTATTCCCTCCCCGGTTCCGCAAGGCACAGGGCATTTCCTTTCACGAGGTCCGGCCTCGGCGACATTCTTTCGAAATGCGTCCGCTCAAGAAAGCTCCGCAGATTTTGGATGATTTTTTCGGCCTTCCTACCACCCTTCCACGACTCGACTGTTGTGCGAAAGCCGATGATGTGTCCCCCGCTCAGGAAATAGCTCCAGTAGAGAACTCTTCCTTTCGTTTCACTGACGACGTCGGGATAATTTCTTCGATCGGGGTCGCTACAAGGGCGGGAATTGATTATCGGGCGGCGATATTTCGCGAAGTCACGGCTGACCGCTCTGCGAATGCGCTCAGGCAATTCTCCGGTGGGCGTGCGTTTCACGTCCACGCCGAGGGCGCCGTGGTGATTGATAATGTCAAAGCCATCTCGACCCGCATCCAGAAGTTCCTCTCTCGTGTCGTTGCTCAGGAGAAGCACAACGCCGGGATGTTCTTTCTCATACTTGCGGAAGAAATCAATCCAGTGCTGCTGCCACTGGCGGGCCTTTCGGCTGGCGCTATCCATATTGATCTCGTTTCCGATCTCGTAGATGATGTTGCCCCGCCTCGGCGGGGCGGTCTGGTCGAGAAGCCTGCGGACAAGGGCATCCTGGATTCTCATTAGCGGCTTGTTGTCGGGGTCGTAGAAAGCTTCCTCGCCGGAGCCCGACCCTCCCGGCAAGCCCCGGATGCGGTTGATGTTGTTATCGGGATTGAAGGGATTGAGCCGCCACCGGTTCTCCCCACCCTCCAGGAACGGCTCGTCGAATATCTGCAACAGGATGTAGATGCCACGCTTCTCGCAATCGGCGAAATAAGCGTCTGCCCTCTTCCAGAATTTCTCGTTCGGTTTCGTGAGGTCGAATTTCAGCTTTCCATCGTTTGCGGCGCCGGGTCCGGAGCGCAGCCAGGGACAAACTTCCTTTCCCTCGGCGACGGAAGTGCAAAACGCGAAGAGTGCGGCGCGGTTGGCATTGGCGCCGCAGCCCGCGTACCACGAATTATGCTCGGCGATGTCCACGGACGTGTCCGGGATGATTGTCCACAAGCCGCTGCCAAAGAGCACGACGGGCTTGCCGTCATCCACGAAGTATCTCCGGTTCTCAGCGACCGCGAGCGCCGCGTCCGCTTTGCCGGACATTACGGTTTGAAATGCGGCGGTCGCGATGAGCCCGAGCATTATGAGAAAAGAGTTCGCTTTCAATTTTTTCTCCTCCTGACATGTGAATCTTGGCCATGAAATCCGCCTGCGGTCCACGGGCGAGACGCCCGCGTCACAGCCGCCTGTTACCATACGAGAGCGCTGCACTACACAGCGTCGAGCCAGCCGACGTAAAAGTCGAGTGGGAATAGCGCGTCGAGATAACACAGAGACTTGTCGAGGCCAAGAACGTGCGACGGCGGCAGCGTCCCGAATAGCAGCCGCACCATTTCGGTGTCGGAGAGGCGAAGGACTGACCCCTTTTTTCGCTCGCCGACGGTCAGGCTCCTTCCGAAGTGAAGGGAGGCGAGCTGTCGGCTGTCGGTCATCTCGAGCGTGAGGTCTCTCTTGAGTCCCAGGACGCGGGATTTGTCTTGTATCTGCGGAACGAATTTCTGAAGGACCGACTTGAGGTCGAGTATTTTCACCATTCCGATGAACCGCAGCCCCCACTCGCCGCTGCGATTGATAAGGAAAGGAAAATAAGGGCTTTGGGAAACCTCCGCTGTGCCCGTCAGTTTTTCCAGTTGATATTTGTCGAACAGGAACCCGAGCAGGTTATCGAGTCCGGAGAGGACGCCTCCGAATTCTCCCAACCTCACCTCTTTATTTTTTTCCCTTACGGTCGTGTAAGCGAACGCTGTACCCTTTCTCCAGACCCATGTGTCGAAGGTTTGGCGATTGAGGACCGACTTGAGCTGCCCGCGAGTGCGGTCAACCTTCAGTTTCCTCTGCTCGTGCAGCCGAGCGATCTCGCGCAAGTCAGCACCTGAGTTTGAAAACCGCCGAATTCCCCCCTCCGTTACCTTTGCGGGCGAGACGTGTCTGCGGTCAATGCTGAACGCGTATTGCCTGCCGCCATTTTCCCAGCCGAAACGGTTGTAGCGCAGTCGGTCTCCCCAGAGGATTGAGATGTCGTAGTTCCGCCGCCTCATGGCCAGAATGGCCCTGTCCAAGAGTTTGCTCATCAGCCCCCGGCCGCGATACTTCGCATCTGTCGAGACGCCGCCGATACCGCCGACGGATAGTCGTGCGTCGCCGCACAGCAACGTCATTGGAAAGATGCCCACGCAGCTTACGATGCGTCCGTCGTCGCGAATGATGATGTTGTTGGACATATCCTTCCGCGTCGGCTTATAGATATGACTGTACTGCAGGTCCATCCTGATGCGGAATATCTTGTTCAGAAATGCTATCAGGTCATCATATTCGGAAACTGTAGCCTTTCGGGGACGGGTCATCGCTTAGTACTCTGATTCATAAGCTCGATCCTGAGCATCCGGTTGATCCTGTCTAAAATTCTTCCGACAGGATGTACAGGATATAGTAGGATACCGAAAATCCTCTTCATCCTTTCAAAACCTCCTCGCGTCTGTGGTCGTGCTGCGAGCAGGTCAGCTTCACCTCCGCACCGGCGGCGGCTCATTTCTTTTTCCTGATGAGACCACGCAGAACCTTCAGGTTCATGGCGTCCTCGGCCATGTCGGGGCGCTTGGGGGTTTCGAGAACCATGGGGATATTGGCGAATCTTTCATCGTTCAAAAGCAGGCGAAATCCGCTTAGACCTATATGCCCGTGGCCGATGTGAGCGTGGCGGTCAATCCTCGAACCCAACTCGTTCACCGAATCGTTGAGGTGGAAGGCGCAAATCCGCTTCAAACCCACCACCCTGTCGAACTCTGCGATGGTCGCCTCGTAGGCTTTTTTTGTCCGCAGATCGTAGCCTGCCGCGAAGGTGTGGCAGGTGTCGTAACAAACACGCACTCTCTTCTTCTCGTTAACGCCCTCGATGAGAGCCGCCAACTGCTCGAACTTATAGCCGAGATTGCTTTTCTGCCCGGCGGTCGTCTCCAAAGCGATTTTCACCTTGTAGCCCTGCGTTTTTTTGAGAAGCGTGTTCATGGCGGAAGCTATCCTTTTCAGCCCTGCTTCTTCTCCGCTGCCGACGTGGGCGCCGGGATGTATGACGATGAAAGACAGCTTCAACCTCTCCGACCTCTCGAGCTCGTCGAGCATCGCATTGATAGATTTCTCGTAAAGGGCATCGTCCGGCGAAGCAAGATTGATCAGGTAGGAGTTGTGCGAGAAGATTGGGGCGATTCCCGTCTCCTTCTTCGCCTGCCGGAATTTCTCGACATCCTCCTCGGTTATCACCTTTCCGACCCACCGGCTGGCGTTTTTGACGAAAATCTGGATGGTATCGCAGCCAATACTTTTCCCGCGAAGAGGAGCGTTGAAAACCCCTCCCGCTATTGACATGTGCGCGCCGAGTAACATGCCGAATCCCTTTCCTGTTGAACGCCCCCTGCGGCAGTTTCCCAAAAAGACCGGGCGCCGCAGCCGCGAGGCTCTCGACTTCTCTGCTCTCGATTGGGACTATATTGGAATTCCTTCTTAGCTGTCAATGTTTGCGGGGCGTCCCGTTTGTGAAAGGGCACGCCGCTCTATCTGAGCGGGCTGGCAGCCCGGACCATGAAATAGAGCAAGTGCAGTCAACCTTCGGCAGTAAAGCATGCCGCAAAGCCCCGCGGTACGCGGGCTTGATCTTCATCGGAAGAGCGCAGCCGTGTTTATGGTCAAAAAACACCATGATACCGGCCTCTCGATTTCCTCATGGTGTCCTTGTTACGCACCGGCTTCAGCCCGTGCTTGGCGTACGGCCCGGCCTCTTTAAGCCGGCTTCAGCCGGGCTTCTCGGCCAGGGGCTTTAGCCATTCTCGCCGGACCCTGGCGGTTTTTCGTCCCTCCGTCCGCGTTTTCCAGCCCCGCTGAAGGCGGGGTTCCGTTTGCATGGTGCTGCTTCTGCTTCGCGATATATTGGGCCACAAACGGCAGATTCTTGCGGCCAAATCTGACCACGCCGAAGCCACGCTGCCGTATGGATGAATCCTTTCGTCGAGAAGCCCGGCTGAAGCCGGCTCCGACAGGAATATATAGCACATCCGACGACCCCACCGGCTGAAGCCGGTGGCTAAATGGTGCTCGCGCACAGAATCGAGGTGGGTGAGCTGGGACGCCTTCGGAGGGAGATATGTGAGCTTTTATAACAGCGATTTTCGCCGTAGATGCAAGGTGGCGGGCGCCCAGGTGACCGCGAGGCCTTTTTGAAATAGCTCTTTTTAGGCGACATTCGATAGCTGGCTGGCCAGCGCCGATGAGGAAAACTACAGCCTTGGCGGCGAAGTCAGCTATATAGTGTGCGAAAAAAGCTGGACATATCGCTGGGCAGTTACTACTCCGCGTAGGGAAAGAATTACGGCGGGGTGTCTCACATGGCACTATTCTTGCTCCACCCCGTGTTGCTGGCTTTTGGCACAGGAGGCGTTACCACCGTGATACGCCGCCTAAGCCGCCGCCGCGCCAAGTGCGGATGAGCCGGTCATTGTTCGCCGGGGAATAGGAGCCTCGCGGCTTCCCGAAGGGGGAGAGTGCGGGGTTTTTTCTTCGCGCAACAACAATCGCTTCCCGGGGGGCGAGGGGGGATACATTGAGGATTTCCGGAGGGAGGAGCTGAAGCAGATGACGAAGAGTTCCAATGGCGATGTGTTGATCGTGGACGATGAGCAGTGCGCGAGAGAGCTGTGTGCGGAGGTTATGAGCGTGTCCGGATACTCCCCGCGAGCCGTCAGCACCGGCGAGAAGGCTGTGGAGCTTGTCGCCGAGGGGAGGTTTGCCGTGGTTCTCCTCGACGTCAGGATGCCGGGGCTTACCGGTATCGAAGTTCTCAGGAGGATGAAAGCGGTCCGCCCCGATGTCGAGGTCATCATGATAACTGGCTTCGGTTCCATCGAAAGCTCCGTGGATGCCATGCGATACGGCGCCTGCGACTACGTCCTAAAACCCTTCAGAGTGGAGGAGTTGGCTATCCGCGTGCGTCGGTGCATGGAAGAACGAAGCGCCCACGCCAAGATCGAGAGTCTCGCCAAACAGGTCAATTCGCTGCTCCTCGGCACGACCAACGCGTTGGTCGCCGCCGTCGAAGCCAAGCATGCTTATACGCGAGGGCATTCGGAACGGGTTTCACGATACGCGCTGGAGATCGCCACTTATTACCCCCTCTCGGACGAGAAGAAGAAGGAGACCGTCAGGCGAACGGTGGTGCTTTCCGCGATCCTGCACGACATCGGGAAAATCGCCTTGCCGGACGATGTGTTGGATTGCCCAGGCAGACTCAGCGACGAACAGTGGAAGATGATAAGGCGCCATCCTGTCACCGGCGCGCGGATTCTCTCCGGGATAAACCCGCTCAAAGAAGCTCTACCCGGCATTCTTTACCACCACTGCCATTTCAACAATCCGGGAGCGCTCAATTCTTATCCGTCGGGTCCCTCGGGACGGAGCGGAGAGAAAATCCCACCGCTGGCACGCATCATCTCCGTCGCCGACACTTTTGACGCCCTGACTTCCACCCGGCCCTATCGAAAAGCCATCAACAAGTACGATGCGGCTGAAATCATCGAGCGGGAGGCCGGGCGCCAGTTCGACCCAAAAGCTGTGAAGGCGTTTTCGCTGGCGTTTGAGGTGTGCTTTGCCGTCTGGAGAATCGGCAAGCAGTAGAATACGGGGTGAACGACGCTTCCGGGCCGAGCAGCGCGCCCCTGCGGCTCACTTGTCCCTCTAACGGTATATTGGGGAACGACATATCACGCCCCTTCAGGGCCTTGGGGTTTTATCACGCCCTAACCCCAGGGCGTTGCCCTGGGCTGGAATATTGCGCCCTTTCAGGGCTTGGCGCTGACCTCGCATCACCCCGTAATGGCAGACTCAGCAACGCCGAGGGCTCCGGTCTGAGAAAAAGGGCGCGTTCCCCAATAGCACTCCGTTCCAGCCCTTGGCGCCCATTTCCTGTCGCCTTGTAAGGGCAGGACTAATAAAGCTCAGGGCAACGCCCTGAGAAAAGGCCCCGGTTGGAGAACCGTAAGGCCTGAAAGGGCGACATAAGCCCCTCACGACTCCAAAGATTGCTTAAGGCGAGCTCGAACAACACGGCCTTTTGTCGTCTTCGTAAAGGGGGGCCTCGGCACGGGGTCGAGACTCCCGCACCGCCTCGCTCGAGCGGGAATTGACTTCCCTTCGGGAGGAACGTATAGTTCGCGGCCAGTGGCAATCAATGCCGAGGGCACGACGTTTCAGGTCCGAAAGGAAGGGATTGTGCCGCACTACCTCCAGCCGGTTGACGCCGCCATCGTAGCCGCCTATCTTCTCTTCGCTCTGGCTCTCGGCGTCTGGATGCAGCGAAGGGCGAGCAAGGGGCTGGATTCGTATTTCCTCGGAGATAAGAAGATTCCCTGGTGGATTCTCGGTATGAGCGGAAGCTCGACGTATTTCGACATTACCGGGACGATGTGGATCGTTTCGACGTTTTACGTTCTGGGAATGAAGGGGATGTGGGTGCACTGGTTCTGGTGTTTCCCCTTCGCGGGATTCGCCCTCGCCTATCGGGCGAAGTGGGCGAGACGCAGCCCTGTCCTGACGGGCTTGGAGTGGTACATGTTCCGCTTCGGTGAAAAAGGCGGCGGAAAACAGGCGAGGCTTCTCGAGTTGGTTATCTCCGTGACCGGAATGGCTTTGATGCTGGGCTACGCGGGGACGGGCATCGGGAAGTTCGCCAGCGAGTACGTCCCCGGGAGCAAGAACGCCTGCGTGGCAGTTCTGTTTGGCATCACCGGAATCTACGTCATTCTGGGTGGATTCTTCAGCGTCGCCTTCACGGACCTCTTTCAAACCATCATCCTCAGTCTCGCCGCCATCTACATCAGCGTTGTCGCCTTTGTTCGGGTAAGTCCGGAGGCTCTCCACGCCGTTTTGCCAAAGGACTGGTATTCGATCGTGCCGGTGTGGAGGACGGGCAAGGCCGGGTACGAGCTGTTCGGGCTTCTGACACTGATGTGGGTGTCGAGGGGGGTGCTGCTGTTGTTTTCCGGCGCCGGCGGGCCGGGGTTTCAAAGGTTTCGCGCAGCGAGGAATGAGACGGAAGCCTCCAAGGTGGGACTTCTATGGGGACTGTCCTTCACTGTGCGGTGGGTGATGGTAACGGCCATCGTCATGTTCGGATTGACAACCATCCGAGGGGCAGTGGACCCCGAAAAAGTCCTTCCACGGGTCATCAACACCATGCTGCCGGTGGGGATTAAGGGGCTTGTGCTGGCGGGGCTCCTGGCCGCGTTCATGTCCACCTTCGATTCGACCCTCAACGTCGCCAGCTCCTTTATCGTGAACGACCTCGTCAAACCCCTACTGAGAAAGCCGCGAGAGGGCTTGCTGATGCTGTTCAGTTACCTCTCCACCTTCTTGCTGCTTTGCATCGGAATCGTCATCAGCTTCTACACGGAGAACATCAAGGACATCTGGAACCCTATCAATTTCGCCCTGGGCTCGTGCCTGATCTTTCCAGCGGTACTGAAAATGTACTGGTGGCGATTCAACGGCTGGGCGATGCTCTTCAGCGGGCTTTGCGTGATGCCCACTGCGGCTTACATCAAGCTCTTTCATTCGGGGATGCCGGAGCTCCAGTACTTCCCGATACTCGCGGGCCTGAGCCTGGTCACCTCCACCCTTTTTTCCTTTGTGACTCGCTCGCCTGAGAGAAAGGTCCTCGTGGAATATTACCGCCGCGTCAGACCGTTCGGGCGGTGGGGGCGCGTCAGAAAAGCTGTCCTCGAAGAGAAGCCCGATTTCTCCTTCCCGGCCCGCGACCGGCATGACCTCCTAAACGCCTTCCTGGGAACTGGGATGATCGTCTGCCTGTACCTGTCGCCGATGTATCTCATGCTCCGCCGCTGGCTGCCAATGGCTGTGGCTGGCAGCCTCTTCGCTGCCTTCGCGGCGACGCTGTATTTTACGTGGTACAGGCACCTTTCCGAACGCAGCCGGGCGCCCGGCGCCACGCCGACGGCTGGATGACTACTTGCCTCCGCCCGATGCGGTTTGGACGAAGGGGGAGATTTCGCGGAGCTTGGAGATGATGGGGGGGAACTTCTCCAGAATGTAATCAACGTCCTCGTCGGTGTTGAAGCGGCTGAGGCTGAGCCTGATGGAGCCGTGCACGGAGGTGTACGGGATGCCCATCGCCCGCAGAACGTGGGAAGGCTCTAAAGAACCGGAGCTGCAAGCGGAACCGGACGAAGCCGCTATGCCCTCCCGGTCGAGAAGCAGCAGGATGGACTCGCCCTCGACGTACTCGAACCGGATGCTGAGCGTGTTGGGGATGCGGGGACTCTTTCCACCATTGACGAGCGCGTCCGGAACCGTTTTGAGAAGCGCGTCCTGGAGCTTATCTCTCATCGCGTTAACTCGGCCGCTGTACTCAGGGAGATGCTCGCCCGCCAGCTCGCAGGCTTTTCCGAAACCGATGATGGAGGGGAGATTTTCCGTGCCGCCCCTTCTTCCTTTTTCCTGATGGCCGCCGACGAGGAGGGGCCGCACCTTTGTTCCCCGTCGGACGTAGAGGGCGGCGACTCCCTTCGGGGCGTGAATCTTATGGCCGGAAATGGAGAGGAGATCAACGTTCAATTTGTTGACGTCGAGGGGTATCTTGCCAGCCGCCTGAACGGCATCCACGTGAAAAACTACGCCCCGCTCCTTGACGATCCGTCCGATCTCCTCGATGGGGAAGATCACGCCGGTCTCGTTGTTGGCGTACATGATGGAGGCGATGGCGGTGTCATCTCTGATGGCGCCTCTCAGCTCGTCGAGGTCGAGCATTCCCTCGCCGTCCACGGAGAGGAACGTTACGTCATACCCCTTTTTGGCCAGCAACTGGCACGGATTCAGCACCGCGGGATGTTCGACCTTAGTCGTGATGACGTGCCTCCTGTCGGGATAGGCCTCGAGGGTGCCGAACAGAGCGGTGTTATCGCTTTCCGTGCCGCAGCCGGTGAAGGTGATCTCGGAAGGGTCCGCCTTGATAAAATCCGCCACTCTTTCCCTCGCCTGCCGAAGCTTCTTTTCGGCCTCGGCGCCGAAGGTATGCATGCTGGAGGGATTGCCGTAAACCTCGTTGAAGAGGGGAAGCATCTCTTTGAGGACACTGTCATCCACCTTCGTGGTGGCGTTGTTGTCGGCGTAAACGCGTCTCATTCCTTCGCCTCCTCGACAATGATTTCAGGAGAAACGAATTCCCGCAGCTTCGCCCGAACGAAACTCTGCATTGTCCAGCCGGACACAAGGCACTGCGAGCACTTCCCGCGAAGGGCGACGGTTACTTTATCCCCAGCGACATCAATCAGCTCGATGTCGCCTCCTTCCTTTCGCAGGGTGGGAGCGACCTCGTTTTCGATGGTCTCCTCTATGAGCTTTATCTTCTGGATGTTAGTCATCCTTTTTTGTTGTGGCTTCGCCCGCCAGATTCCGCCTCCGGTTTCTTTTATCACTCGGTCAATGATTTCCTGGATTCTCTCGTGGCACGTGCCGCAGCCGCCGCCCGCCTTGGTGTAGTAAGTTACCTGCTCGACCGTCGTGAGCCCGTTCTCCTTGATGGCTCGCTCGATAGCTTTATCGGTGACGCCGAAGCACTTGCAGACGATTTCTCCCTCTTCCGTCTCGACCTTCTCTCCGCGATAGTTTGCTATGGCTGCCTCGAGCGCCTCGCGTCCCATAACCGAGCAGTGCATCTTCTGCTGCGGCAGGCCGCCGAGGTAATTGGCGATGTCGCGGTTGGTTATTTTGGAGGCTTCTTCGATGGTTTTCCCCCTGACCATTTCGGTCAGAGCGGAAGCAGAGGCGATGGCGCTGCCGCAGCCGAAGGTCTGAAACTTGACGTCGGCGATCCTGCCTCGCTCGTCGAGCTTGAACATGAGCTTGAGCATGTCGCCGCAGGCAAGAGAGCCGACCTCGGCCACGCCGTCCGGATTTTCAATCGTACCTACGTTGCGGGGGTTATAAAAATGATCCTTGACCTTTTCCGAATAATCCCACATCGCCAAACTCCCTGTATCTCATCGGCGCCCTCGCGGCGCCCCTATCGAACTGGCAACGAACCCTCTCCTATTTTCAGCACTTCTTTCTGTCAACGACGATAATGCGGGGGACGGTTCCGAGAAATTGTGTCTCGTCGAGCGGATTGCGTGCCCCGGTACTGCCCGGGACGTGCGGATTTGCAGGCGCGAGACTCCCCTCCTTCGTTGGCGCCGTTCTGCGGCAGGCGGCAAGCCGGGCGCGAGTTTCACTCCGACAGCTCGCGTGATCAGAATAAGAGCAGGCGCCAGGCCCAAAAGCTCCCGGAAAAACCTCCTGGCGAGGAGGAGCTGGAAGCTCCTGAGTCCGGGACCGGGGGCGGTCCCCACATCATCGGCGGCAGCTTGAGCGGCTACTTCCTTTTCGCTTTCGCCTTCTTGGGTCTCTCGGGCTTGAGCCAGCCGGCCTCCTCGAACATCTTCCTCGGCTCAACTCCCAGGCAGGGCGCCACCTTGATGAGCACTTCCGGCGACGGTTTGAACAGGCCCCTCGTCACCTGCGAGAGGTAAGAGTTGCTCACGCCAGACTCCCGAGCAAGCCATCTCAACGACTTTTTCTCTTCCTTCAGAACGCGGATAATGAATTTGCCCACGTCCGCCATGACAGTATCCTCCTTTCCCAAATACCTTTCCGAATAACATCGCTTTCCCCAAACCCTACTGGTAGATATACCATCTCTCTGCAGAAATCAAGAAAAAAATCGCAGGCGGCGTATGGCCTCAATCTCGGTGGGATACCCCGCCTTGGCGGTGGAGAGAAAAAGGGAAGAGAAGGGTAACGCAAAGGCGCAGAGTCGCGGACAGGAGAATGAGAAGGACTCCGTCGTCGCCTGCCGTGGCATGGGCATCTTGCCCATCATCCCGACGGGTCCCGCCTCCAGCGGCATGCCAACTGGGGCACGGCTTTTTTTGCCGTGAAGGGTACAGCCCAAGCCCTGAAAGGGCGAGATATTCCAGCCCAGGGCGACGCCCTGGGAATAGCACGTGGAAAAATGCAAAAGCCCTGAAGGGGCGTGATAAGTCGCTCGCAAATGTGGGGTTCGTTCCAAGAACAAGAGAGTCCACCTCCGCGCCACTGAGACGCGGCCACACCCTGCCGAAAAGTGCGCTTGACACAGAGGGGGATTTGGCGTTACACACAGGGGAGAACGCAGGAGAACAATCGCTTTCTATCAGTGCTGTCGCAATGCGGCGCTGCGTATGGCGAAAGAAAGTTTTGCAAAAAGATAACTCGGAAAGGAGGCGCTAAGATGTCCGAAAGACCTTTGAACGTCGGCCTAATAGGCGGTGGGCGAGGGGCGTTTATTGTCCATCCTCACGAAAAAGCGATCCACCTAGATGGCACGCGGCGTGTCGTGGCGGCGGCTCTGCACCAGGACCCCGACGTCGCCATGGAGGAAGCCGAGAGCTGGCCCTACCCGATTCAAGGCTACCGCAGCTACGACGAAATGATTGAGGCGCAGAAAGGCAAGCCGCTGGGCGAGAGGGTGGATTACATTCTCATCGTTACTCCAAACAACGTTCATTTCGATCCCGCGATGAAGTGCATCGAGGCGGGAATCCCGGTCTTTTGCGAAAAGCCTCTGACGGTTACGTTGGAGGAATCCGACAAGCTGGTTGAAGCGGTCAAGGAGCATAACATCCCCTTCGGGGTGGCTCACACCTATCTGGGACACTGGACCAGCCGACTTTCCCGCCACATCGTTCGCAGCGGACTGCTGGGGGAGATTCGTTGGGTTGATTCCTGCTACCTCCAGGGGTGGTTGGCGAGCCGCGCCGAGGACATGGGAGTTTTACAGGCAGAGTGGCGAGTTGACCCCAAGCGAGCCGGAGCGAGCTGCGCCGGCGGCGATATCGGCACCCACGCCCTCATGCAGCTTCGCTACGTTACGGGTCTCGATGTTACTCGGCTTCAGGCGCACCTCGAAACGTTTGTGGAGAGACGACAGCTCGACGACCATTTCACAGTTTATTGCGAGCTTTCCAACGGCGGCAAGGCCTTGGTTCGGGCGTCGCAAATCGCCATCGGACACAAGAACGACCTTCGCATCGAGGTGAACGGCACAAAGGGCACGCTCTATTGGGTGCAGGAAGAGCCGGAGGCGGTGGTCATTCATCTCCCCGGTCAGCCCGATAGGGTTTACTGGCGAGGGGAAGTCCAGGCGAACGATGGTTTCCTCGGCGACCTCCCGGACGACCTCATGGCGGAGCCGACCACCCCCTCCGGGCACCCGGAGGCGTTTCATGATGCGTTCGCTCGTCTCCACAGGTGCTTCGAGGCGGACGTGCGCGCGTACGAAGCGGGGAAACCCTGGCAGTCCGACGGCTCCAAGTACGCCAACGTCGAGGATGGTCGCGTAGGAATAGCTTTTGTTGCCGCCGCAGTAGAAAGCAGTCAGAAAGGCGGCGAGTGGGTGCAGATGCCGTGACCTCGGCGAGTTGGCTCAATGTTCTACCGGGCTGAGAAACGAGCCCCGGGAGGCTAATCGGGGGCCGGAGCTTCAGCGTTCCTGCCCCCGGTTTTCTGCCTCCGCCCCCAGTCCCGCAGTGCCACGACGGTTACCCCACACGACCCACGCGAATCCAAAAAACAGCACGTACTGCCTCAGTATCTGGCGGACAATAAGTTGCGCAAGCGAAGAAGGCAGTACATAACTCAAACGCGCAAAGGCGAAAAGACAAGCATGACAGGGTTCCTCGTCCCCACTTCGCCTGCCAGCGCATATTGCGCATCCATGTAACGCTGGCGTCTCGCCGGCAGTCCCGAGGGTGTCTCGCCCTCGGCGGGGGCAGGATGCCCTCCCGCGGAACGCGGGACAAGATGCCGGCGTTACAGTTCGCCTCTGCGTGCTCTGCGCACCCTACGGTTCCAGCCTCGCGTAACTGAACGATGAGCGATTACAAACGGAGCAAAAAAAAGCTTGACAGAGTGCGGAAGTTCTGCGATTTTTTATTATGTAGGCGTAAAGGTTGCGGTTTCAAATGTCATGGGGGGCTTTTCCCCAAGCTCGTCGAAGTTTCTTGTCCTCCCATTGCGGCCTTTGTTCTTTCTCAAATGTTTTCCCTTGAATGAAAACAAACTGTTCAATTGTCCTAAGAAAGGAGACTTACCATGGCGCGGAAAAAGCTTCTTCTGTCAGTAGCAATCTTCTTTACTTTCCTTCTGTTCACGTCACCTGCCCCCTCACAAATCACAAGTGACGGGACCCCAGTCGAGATAGGCGACACCTGGGAGCTTACCTTCATAAAGTTCCTTCGCGATGGCAGTGCCATGCCGGACCCCACCCTCGTCTACGACGAGACTGCCGAAACCTACGAGGTCACCGCGGCAGGGACCGACATCTGGGATTCGCAGGACGGCTGCGCCTTCATTTACTACGAAATACCAACGGGCGACTGGAGCGTCAGGGTTTCTGTAAACCACGAGTTCACCGGCCCGGCGACAAACGCCTGGTCCAAAGCCGGCGTCATGGTTCGCGATGACCCCACTCCCGAATCGAAATTCGTCTTCTACGCCGACACTCGCGTAGATGGTGGAGACGCCGCTCTTCAGTGGAGAACCAACGATAATACGGCCGCCGAGTATACCGCTTTGGACGAGGGCGACAACACGCTCGGCTACCCGCACTGGTTGCGGCTGGATCGCGTCGGCGACGATTTTATACCGTATCATTCCGAAGACAACGGCGTTACCTGGACGCAGGGCGCCAATCCAGCCTCGTACACCAATGCAACCTACAGCGATCCCGTTTACGTCGGATTCGCCCTCACCAGTCACGAGGCGACGGTCGAGACCACCATGACCTTCGGCAGCTTTGAGATACCCGGTTATGAGCCGGGAACCACGGCAAAGCCGGGAGATGACCAATGGGTTTACGGCGGGGATACCGTGACCCTCGACGGCAGTAAATCCCGCCAAACCGACACGTATCACTGGGAGCAGGTCATTGTAGGCAGCGAGCCGACTGTGACCATAGCCGATCCCGACCCCACCGACGGCATTACGACCTTTGTGGCCCCAGGCGAGACCATAGGTTACACTCTGACCTTCCGCCTGTCGGTCCACGGCGCGACCGAGGATGACAGCGCGGAAACGCAGGTCTTTGTGCGGTCAACCGGGCCCCCGCTTACGCCCCCCACAAACCTCCTAACCATACGGACCGACAGGGGTTTCTGGCTCTATTGGGATGACGTTTTCGACGCGGCGTATTACGAGATACAGATAGAGTATCTCCCGGACGTCTGGGTGCCTGTGGCCCCGAGCGTTTACGCGCTCGAATACGAGATCAAGGATCAGGACCCCGGTAACGTCATTCCCGTCAGGGTAGTGGGCAAGAACAAGCATGGCAAGGGCGCCATCTCCGACCCGGTTTCCATGACTATTATGCGGAATCTCGGTATCACCGAAGCAGAGGGGGGAGATACGCCGCCTACCGCGACTTTTGACTACGATGGCAATGCCGCCGGGGGGTTGAATGACGGCAATGTCGGGAGCAGCGCCGACAGCTACGGCACCGCAGCCGTCACTGAGGATTGGTGGGGATATACGTGGGACGAAGATCTGTGGTTCGACGAGATAACTTACATCACAGGTCAATTCTACTCCGATGGCGGCTGGTTTACGGACCTGGCGGTCGAGTTCACGGAGGATGGCGTCACATGGAAGGATGCGCCCAATCTGCTAATTGACCCCCCTTACGTCTTCACCAATGCGCCCGCCAGCAGGGAAGACTTTACCAGATACACGATCACATTCGGTACCATCAGGGGCACAGGGATACGAATCTCCGGCGCCCCAGGCGGCATGAACACCTTCACCTCCGTAGCGGAGCTGCAGATCTATGGCAATCAGGCGCGGGGCGACCTCGTGGTTCAAGGGCTGGATCTCGAGATCCCGGAGACGGGCACCGCGACTCTCGATGGAAGCTATACCATGTCGCTCTTAGGAGACATCGTCAGCTACTCGTGGGCCCAGACAGGGGGCCCGACCGTGGCCATCGCCGACTCGACCGCTGCCGTTACGACCTTCACCGCTCCGAGTGTGGAGGAGGACACGGTTCTGGTCTTCTCCCTGACGGCGGGCGACGGCACAAACGAGGGAACCGACGCGGACGTCCGCGTCACAGTGAAGAACGTCACCACCACGGCTGTCGCCGGCGTTGACCAGACGGTGGTCGAGGGAACCGTTGTGAATCTCGACGGCACGGGTTCGCAGACCGCCACCGGCGCCCTCACCTATTCCTGGGTTCAAACGGCGGGCGTGGAGGTGACTCTGAGCGACGCCGCTGCCCCAACATGCTCCTTCACCGCTCCTGAGATATGGCCGTACGTCCATCGGCTGACGTTCGAGTTGGCTGTGGACGACGGTGAGGACGGCACGGGCAGCGACGTAGTGAACGTCAACGTCACCAACTCGGTGTTTGAGGCCAAGCCTCTGGCGACGTACTACTGGCAGGACCTCCTGCACCTGGGCAATACGCCGGAGGACCGTTTTCTCGGCCCGCTGGACCTGAGCCTCGATACCAACGACTATCTCGCGAATTGGGGCGGGCAGGCGAACGTTAACCCTGTGGAGGGAGAAGCCTATGACTTCACCGACACCGGGATAAGCACCAGCGTCAACCCGATGGTATGGACGCCCGTCCACAGGGACAACGGCTGGTTCATGTGGGAGGGACGAGCTGGCCAGGCTCTTGACACCTTCGGGCAGATTTACCACATCTACATCTTCTCGCCGGATGAGCGCGAGGCGAAGGTGCATGCGCGTTACGACGATGAGGTTCGCATCTGGAACAACGGCGGCCTGGTTCACAGCGATAACTCCTGGGACCTCGGCTATGAGCATTCGTCGAGGGACCCGTTCACTCTGAATGAGGGAGTCAACTCGATGACGCTGAGGTTCGAGGAAGGGGATGGAGGAAACAGCATTGCGGCAAGGCTCACCGACACCAACGACGTTCCATTCACCGACCTTTCGTACGCCCTGTCTGTCCGGAGTCCTCTCCCCGCTGCGTATGGACTGAGGGCTCTGCCTGACTCGTATGCTTCCCCGGGCACGGTGAACGTGGAGGTCTCGGTGAGGGCAGACCCCGACCACCTCCCCACGACCATAGCGGTCAAGGAAATCCTTCCGGAAGGCGTGACGGTTGCTGATGCCGGCGGCGGCACCGAGGGCGCCGGAACGCTCACCTGGACCTTCGATGGCGTGTCATCCGCCGTCATATCCTACTCGCTGTCCGTTCCGGCGGGCACTACCGCTGCGTTGACCTTCGATGGAGATATTAACGCAGAGGACACTCTCGGAGACCAGGCGGCTTATGCTGTTCCTTCCGCGCCTGTGTATGTATCTCTGGACACGGTGCTCGGGGCGCAACTGAGCTGGAGTGCCCCGCCGGAAGAAGGGGCGGACGCCTACCGCGTGTACCGCAGCGTGGACGGCGGCGACTGGGCACAGGTAGCCTTTACCAGGGAAACCTTCTACTCGGAAGGCATGGTCGAGGGGAGCACCTACAGCTACGAAGTCATGGCGATTAGCAAGACCGGCGTGGAAGGCCCCTTCTCCGACGCGACCGAAGCCGCGACGGTAATCGTGCCGACACTCGTCGAGGCGGAGAACTACAACTACGGCGGAGGCCTCTACCCCGGATACCGAGAGTGCCCGGCCGCCAATGAGGCGCCGGACTCCGACACAGTCGGCACACTGGAAGAATACGACTTCTTCTTCGCCAACGACATTCCGGAGTGCGACCCCGGGGTTGAGGACCGCCGTTGCTACCGCCCCAATGATAATTGTGCGATGCAGGAGGACCGGCCAACGGCGAACATCGGATGGATCACTGTCGGCGATTGGTGGCGGTACACCCTCGATGTTCCCGAGCCGGGGCCCGAGGATCCCCCGGACGGCTGGGCCCGGGTAGGGCTGCTGGTAGCCTCCAACGGCACATGTGAGCTTTACTGGGACGAGGGCCTTGTCGGAACCGTGAGTTTCGCCACGGGTGGTTCCGACGACTTCCGCTGGTACGTCCTCGAGGACGCCTTCCGGACAACGCCCGGCGAGCATACGCTAAGGGTGAAGTTTGTGTCCGGAGCGATGGACATTGACACCATCGGCCTCGGCTTCAACCAGAAAATAAGTCGCGAGGCCATTTTCGAGGACGACTTCGAGGACTACACCACCTTCTACAACTGGAACGATCTGGAAACTGTGGGCAATTGGGACGTGACCAATGGCTCAGGCGAGCCGGATGTCGGGTGGCGTCTGTGGAACACCGCTGGCGATTACCTGGGCGACGAGACGGACGACCGGGACCCCGCGATTGCGGGCATGACCGGCAACTACGTGATTTCCGACAGCGACCTCGTTGGCACAGCCGCCCTTGACGAGGAACTTGTTACCCCGGATATAGACTGCACCGAGTACATAAGGCTCAAGCTCGACTTCAGCAAGAACTTCAGGGTCTATCCGGACGATTTCGACCACAGCCAGATTGCGGAGGTGGACATCCGGGAGGTCGGCGGCGGCTGGGTCAACCTGCTGTCCTACAACGTGGACTCGATTGACCCCAACCTCGACCCGGCGGTTGACAGCAGCCCGGAGAAGCTGGACCTGTCGGCTTACGACGGAAAGACATTCCAGCTCAGGTGGCATTTCTACGACGCCATGTGGGACTGGTGGTGGGCCATTGATAACATCATGGTCTCTGGCGAGCCGAAGCCGACCACGCCGCCACCGAAGGGAGTTATCCTGTCGGTCGGTATCGCTGCGGGCAAGCTGAGTGTCACGTGGAGTGTGTTCGGTACCGAGAGCTACTACATTGACTACACGGCCGATTTGACCGGCGCGTGGAGTGAGGTAGCCGGTCCGCTCACCGGCACGAGTTCGTCGGATGTTGTGATTTCCGACTCCGCCGGATTCTATCGCGTCCGCGCGGAATGATCTCGCAGCGAGCGTAAAGACAAACGGCCCCGCCCTCCCGGCGGGGCTGTTCTTTATCCGGCAAGTTTTTCCTTGGGACACTCGATTGACAAGGGTGTGGCTGTATTTGCGGGGCAGCGGGAGCATCTTGGGCGGACACCCGCTTGTGGCACGGGCGTCTCGCCCGTGGAAGGTCATGGGCAAGATGCCCATGCCACTTCTCTTTACGCCCTCTGCGGCTCCACCTTCAGTCGCCCGTGAGCTGAGGCATTGCGTACAGCGATAAAAACGCCTCGCAAGCTTTTGTTTTGCGTGGTAAAATAGTAATGAAAGAGGCAAAGTACGGGACACCGCGAAGACCGGGCCACGGGCTGTAAGATTCCGCAACGCGAATTGGCTCGCGCAGCGGATACCGCGTAGTTTGCGCCGAAGAGGGCGATTCTGGTTGAAGATTATGAGAAAGCACAAGAGAAGGATAGCGGAGGGCTTGATTGCGGGCCTTATTTGGTGTGTGCGATGCGCTCTTGTGGCTTCGCCGGCCGACATCGTCGTCAACGAGATTATGTACAATCCACCCGACGATGCTGCCGGCGGAGAACTGGAGTTCGTGGAGCTTTACAACCGCGCGGAACGCGCGGTTGACATCAGCGGCTGGCAGTTGACGGACGCGGTTCATTTCACTTTCCCAACTGGCACGATAATCGAGGCGGACGGTTATCTTGTCGTGTGCTCCGACCCGATTGAGATGGTGTCCAAATATGGGATATACAGCGTAATTGGCCCCTTTGACGGAAGGCTGAGCAATAAGGGGGAACGCATTGAGCTTTCCGACAATTCGGACCCCCCGGTACTGATTGACGAAGTGGAGTACGAGACCGGGGCAGAATGGCCGGGCGAGCCGGATGGAGACGGGCCCTCGCTGGAGCTTGTGAACCCGTGGGTTGACAACGCCGTGGGAGGTAACTGGCGAGCGAGCGACCCCCCCGTTTCGCGGGGCACACCCGGCGCCCGAAACAGTTGTTATGAGGAGAATCCGCCACCGGTCATCATGGACGTCGTGCGGGACCCTCTCTCGCCGACCTGGACGCAGACGATGACCATCACAGCGAGGGTCATTGACGATACGTTCGTGCAGAGCGTGCACCTGAATTATGTCACGGGCGACGACCCGAACGCCGAACCGAGCACCCTGGCAATGGACGACCTCGGCGACGGTTTTTACTCGACGACCATTCCGCACCAGAGCGATAGGACGTGGGTTTGGTACACGATTACCGCAGTGGATGATTCTCTCGCCGTGGCATGGTGGCCTGCGGGCGCCCCGCAGAAGAAAGCGTGGTATCTGGTTGATAACGTCCCATCCGTTGACGGAGACATTGTCATCAACGAGATAATGTATCATAACACGCAGGAAAAAGGCGAGGATCTGGAGTGGGTGGAGCTTTTCAACGCCACGGCACACCCGGTTGACCTGAGCAAGTGGTCCTTGAAAGACGACGAAGACAGCCACGCGTTTTATCTCCCGACGGGCACAACGCTTGCCGGGGGAGAGTTCCTGGTCATTTGCCACGATGCCGGGCGCACGGCGGCGGCTTACGGCATTGATAATGTGGTGGGAGATTTCGGGTTTCGCCTGAGCGATGGCGGGTCGCTTGTTCGGCTTTTCAACGCCAACGGGCTTCTCATGGACATGGTGCAGTACGGGGATTCGTCCCCCTGGCCCGAGGAGGCGGACGGCGGAGGCGCCTCTCTCGAGTGCGTCAATCCTTTCGGGGACAATTCTCTCTTCAGCAACTGGGGTCCGGGGCTGCCGGAGGGGAGTCCGGGGACGGTCAACAGCATCTATTTGCCCTACAATCACGATAGCGACATCGTGATGAACGAGATCATGTATCACACGCCGGACGACAACGACGAGGCGCAGTTTATCGAGCTCTTCAATAGAGGCTCTGGAACTGTTAACCTCGGCGGCTGGCAGTTTACGCGGGGAATAACTCACACGTTCGACCCGTGGGTAAGCATTTCGGCGGGCGGGTTTCTGGTCGTGTGCAAGGACGCCTCCCAGGCGCAGAAGTCTTACGGTTTCACGGCGGATGCAGTTACGTGGGACGAAGGGAAGCTCGACCACGGCGGTGAGACGCTGGCGCTGGAGAGTTCCGTCGGCGCGACGATTGATATTGTCAAGTACAATGACCAGCCGCCGTGGCCGGTCGCCGCGGACGGCTTTGGCTCCTCCCTGGAATGCGTCAATCCCTTTGTTGACAACAATCACCCCAGAAACTGGCGCGCGAGCAGCGGCGCCGCATACTGGCAGTTCGTCCAGAGGACGGGTGAAGCGACCTCCAGCCGGTTATACATCTACATGCTTGATGCGGGTGAATGTCTGATTGACGACATCTCAATCGCCGATGTGGGCGGGACCTATAACTACATCCCGAACGGCGACTTCGAGACCGGCGAGTGGGGCTGGGAGAAAACCGGCAACCATTCCTGGTCTTACAGGGAAACAGGGCAAGCCCATTCGGGGAATGCCTGCCTGCGTATCTTCGCCACTGACGCGGGAGGAAGCTGGGGCAACAGCCTCAATACCCTCACGGACCCCGACCTGGTTGAAGGAGAGGAGTACGTTCTGTCCTTTTGGGTGAAGCACATCAGCGGCGGAACGAGGCTCTATTCTCGCCTTTCGGAGGGGGGGATCGGCGGGCAGACGGTTCTCGCAGGCAGCGGCTTGCTGAGCTCTCCCGGAAAGCCTAACAGCGTGTTTTCGCTCGACCTGCCGCCGTTCATTTCCGGCGTGGAGCACATTCCGAGCATGCCCAAGCCTCAGGAAGTAGGCAAGATCGTTGCAGCGGTGGAAGATGACGTGGAAGTCGCCTCGGTCGCGCTCCAGTACAAGTCGGCGCTGGAGGGAAGCTGGACAAGCGTCGAGATGCACGACGACGGAGAGAACGGCGATGCGGTAGCGGGAGATGGGCTTTATACGGGCCTGACCGCGACGTATCCTTCTCAGACGGTCGTGCAGTACGTTGTGAGCGCCTGGGACAACATGGGCCATGGTGCCCGCAGCCCGGCGCAAAATGAGCCCAAGACGAATCACGCCTATTTCGTTTACAATCAGGAGGTTGTCTCCAAGCTGCCGATTTACTTTATGACCGTCCCGAACATGGCAAGCATCAACCCGTGGAGCGATAACTATAACCCCGCGACCTTCGTGTACGACGGGAAGGTTTACGAGAGCGCGGGCATCCGCTACCGGGGTCAGACGTCCCGCGCCTATAAGAAGAAGTCCCTGAAGGTGCGTTTCAATTATGGGGACCTGTTTACCGGCTCGTTCTACAACGGGCTGAGGTCAATAAACCTCCAGGCGATGTGGGCTGACAAGTCCTACTTGCGGGAGAAGCTCGCGAACGACATGTTCAAGAAGCTGGGTGTGGCGTATTGTGAAACTCGCCACGTCCTCGTCTATATCAATGGCGAATACTGGGGCATGTTCCTTGAGATGGAGGCGCCCAGCAGAAGGTTCTTGAAGCGAAACGGAAGAGACGACGCCGGCAACCTCTACAAAGCCTACAACACCGGAACCGACGCGGGCGGGTTCGAGAAGAAAACCAACGAAACTGATGGCAGCAAGGCGGACCTCGCGTCCTTCCTGTACGGGATAAATAACACGCCCGAATCACAGATCGAGGACTTCCTGAATACCCGCACCAATGTTGAGTCGCAGATAGCGTATAACGCGGTCAATTCAGTCATCAACAATTCCGACCAGCCGGCGAAGAACTATTTTCTGTACCACGACCCGACCTCCGACAAGTGGGAGATGTTTCCCTGGGACCTGGACTTGACTTACGGGCGAAACTTCGAGCTGGGCGGGGGCGTTTGCAACGATGTAATACGGTGGAACAACCACATCTTCTTCGGTACACGCATCCACCCAAAGAATGACGGCCCCTGGAACCGCGTCGTTGACCGATTTTTCTACCCGGAGAACGCCGCCGCTACCGAGCCTTTCCGCAGAAAGATGGTCGAGACAACGCGGTACGTCCTGGAAAACTTTTTCACGACGCAACTGCAATACCGGGAGATTGACTCGCTCGTGGACTTGATTCAGGAAGAAGCCGCGAGAGATAGGGCTAAGTGGGGCTCCTACAGCTCGGTGGACACGGACCTCCGGTCGCAGGTGAGTATCCTCAAGGGATTCGTGTCCAGCAGGAGCAGCTACCTGTACAGCAATTCTCTCACTGACCGAAATGCTCCCAAGACAGCGAACAACGTTTACCCACGGCGGGGAGCGGTGCTCACAACGGCGATTCTGCAGGCGTCAGGCTATGTTGACCCGAACGGCGACGCTCACGCGGCAAGCCACTGGCAGGTTCGCGAGGACGGGGAGTATTGGACCGAAACCGTTCTCGACACCGTCGAGCAGTCAGAGGACAATCTGCTTTCCTACGAAGTGCCCGCAGAGAATCTCGAGCCGATGAAGCTCTATTACTGGCGGGTGAAGTTCGAGGATAGCACAGGGCTGTGGGGAAATTGGTCGGAGGAAAGTTCCTTCGTAATGGGCTTCGACACGGACTCCGACGGGCTGTGCGATTCCGCGGAAACCAATACCGGCGACTATATCAGTTCCAAGAACACCGGAACCGACCCTCGAAATCCAGACACCGATGGCGACGGGCTGATGGACGGTGAGGAGGTAACCGAATTCCGCACCGACCCGACGCTTCTCGATTCGGACGGCGATGGCCTTAGCGACGGCGAGGAGGTCAAGACCTATTTGACCGACCCGAATAGTGAGGATACTGATGGCGACAGTTTGCCGGACGCGTGGGAAGTCGCCAACCTTCTCGACCCGACCAGCGCCGCGGGATTGAACGGCTCCTCCGGCGATCCCGACGGAGATGGTCTGACAAATCTTGTCGAGTACAACAGGGGCACGTGTCCGAACGACGCCGACACCGATGCCGACGGAATGGATGATTCCTGGGAGGTGTGGTACGGCCTCGGCCCGGCGGACCCAACGGGCGAAAATGGGCCGGACGGCGACCCGGACGCGGACGGGCTGAGCAACCTCGCCGAGTACCAGAACCACGCAAATCCGAGAAAGGACGATACCGACGGCGATGCCCTCGGCGACCTCTGGGAAGTCGAAAGCGACCTCGACCCCAACGACGCGAGAGGAATAAACGGCGCCGACGGCGACCCGGACGGGGACGGTATGACAAACCTTCAGGAAATGATCGCTGGAACGAACCCCAAGTCGGACCAGTCAGTTTTTGCGGTAACCTCGCTCAAGCCCAACAATCCCGGCGTAGCCGTCAGTTGGCGGACTGCTCCGGGGAGGATATACCAGGTTTACACTTCCGACGAACTGGGTGCGGAATGGCTGCCGCTCGGCGGCGAGATTGCCGGGACGGGCGAAGAGACGAGTTATGTGGACGAGGACGCCTATTCAGAAAGAATTCGTTATTACAGGGTGGTCGTCCAATAGCGCACTGCCGGAGTGGGAGCCGCGATTCGCTCCGGTTCCCGCAGGCGCGAGAAAAAGCTTGACAGGGGAAACCGGCGGTGGTATGTTTCGCCATTGTTTTCTGTTCTAAGTGGCGCGTTTGGAGATGAGATGACAATTCTGGAGTTGTATTTCAGCTTAACAGTCGTCATTGTGGTGATTCTTGGCCTCGCTCTATCGGTGCGGAGCGAGCCAGTGGGGAGAGAATCGCTTATGATGGTCTCCAACGCCCCGTAAGGAAGAATCCAACATAACGAATCTCAACCCGCTGTCGCAAAGGTAGTGGGTTTTTTGTTTGACAAAAATTGATTACTTTCTTTTTGCACCTATATTGATAGAAGGGAGTTGGACATGAGAAGCGATCAGGCCAAGAAAGGATTGGAGAGAACTGCAAACCGCGCGCTGTTATATGCCACCGGTCTCACCGAGTCCGATATGAACAAGCCCTTCATCGGCGTGGCTACCAGTTTCAGCGACATCGTTCCCGGCCACACCGGAATGCGCGCCCTGGAACGAGCCATCGAGAACGGAGTTCACGCGGGCGGAGGGCGCCCTTTCCTGTTCGGCGTGCCGGCGATATGCGACGGGATTGCTATGGGGCACCCGGGAATGAAATACTCTCTCCCCAGCCGCGAGTTGATCGCTGACATTGTCGAGACCATGGCAGAGGCTCACCGCCTGGACGGATTGGTGCTCCTGACTAACTGCGACAAAATCACCCCCGGCATGATTATGGGGCTGGCGAGGCTGGACATTCCCGGAATCGTGGTCACTGCCGGCCCTATGCTCTCCGGAAGATATGCCATGCGCAAACTCTCCTTGGTGCGGGACTCCTACGAGACCGTCGGGCAAGTCCAGGCCGGGAAAATGTCTCCCGAAGAAGCCGTGGAGCTTGAAAAGAGAGCGTGTCCCGGGCAAGGCTCCTGCCAGGGGCTTTACACCGCCAACACCATGGCGTGCGTTACCGAGGCGATGGGACTTTCGTTGCCCGGATGCGCCACCGCCCTCGCGGTTTCCGCGGACAAGATACGGATAGCTTACGAAAGCGGACAGCGCATTATGCCGCTTGTGGAGCAGAATGTCACCGCAAGGAAGATTCTGACGCGGCGGTCCATCGAGAACGGTATTCGGGTGGACATGGCCCTCGGCGGGTCCACGAATACTGTCCTTCATATCCCGGCAATCGCTCACGAGGCGGCGGTTGACCTCCCGCTGGAGGTCTTTGACGAAATCAGCCGCGAAACGCCTCACATCTCCAACATCAGGCCGGGAGGAGATTACTTCATGGAGGACCTCGAGTACGCGGGGGGCATCCCCGCCGTGTTGAAGGTTCTCGCCCCGAAGCTGAACGACTCGCTCACGGTGTCCGGGCGGAATATCCTGGAAATCGCTCGCGCGGCGAAAAGGCATGACACCGACATCATCCGCGACCTCGATAAGCCCTATCACCGCGAAGGTGGAATAGCGGTCCTGCGGGGGAATCTTGCCCCGGAAGGCGCCGTCATCAAGCAAAGCGCCGTTCCTGAGAAAATGCGTGAGTTCGAGGGAACGGCGAGGGTTTTCGACTCGGAAGAAGCCGCGATGAAAGACATCATGGCAGGAGATATCAAACCCGGCGATGTCATCGTCATCCGGTACGAGGGCCCGAAGGGAGGCCCGGGCATGAGGGAAATGCTCGCTCCTACCTCGGCGGTTGTGGGAATGGGGTTGTCGGACTCCGTGGCTCTCTTGACGGACGGCCGCTTTTCCGGCGGGACGAAGGGACCGTGCATCGGACACATCTCCCCGGAGGCGATGGAGGGCGGACCAATCGCCATCGTCAAAGAAGGCGACAGAATTCAGGTAAGCATATCGGAGCGACGGGTTGACCTTCTCGTCGGCGAAGAGGAGATCAAAGAACGATTGGCCCAATGGCAGAGGCCCGCCCCGAAGGTGACGGCTGGCTGGCTGGCACGCTACGTCCTGAGCGTCACCTCCGCCGGAAAAGGAGCGGTCTTCGAGTAGCATTTCACAGGCGGAAAGACAAACTTCCAAATGGAGGTCCAACGACGACCATGAAAGGAGCTGCGGTTCTCATAGATTGCCTTATCAAGGAAGGTGTCGAGCACATATTCGGCATCCCCGGAGGGGCTGTTATTGACATCTGTGACCTGATGAACAGGTCCCCCCTCAAGTTCATTCTGACGCGGCACGAGCAGGCAGCGGCGCACGCCGCCGATGGCTACGCCCGCTCCACGGGTAAAGTGGGGGTATGTTTCGCCACATCCGGTCCGGGGGCGACGAACCTCGTCACGGGCATTGCGACGGCGTATATGGATTCCATTCCCATTGTGGGGATTACCGGGCAAGTGCCCACCCCCATGATAGGAAACGACGCTTTCCAGGAAGCGGATACCACCGGGATAACCCGCCCGATAACCAAGCATAACTACTTGGTGAGAAATGTGGATGAGCTCCCGGGCATCATCAAGGAAGCCTTTTACATCGCCCGGACCGGGAGGCCCGGCCCCGTGGTGATTGACATCCCGAAAGATGTCCAGCAGAAAAACACCTCGAGCGAATATCCTGCCACGGTTGACCTCCCGGGATACAAGCCCACCCGCAAGGGCCATATCAAGCAAATCCAGAAGGTGGCGGAAGCTATAAAGAACTCCAGAAAGCCTTTGATTTATGCTGGCGGCGGGGTCATCATCTCAGGGGCAAGCAAGGAGCTGCTGGAACTGGCTCACAAGGCGCGCATACCGGTCACGACCACGCTTATGGCCCTCGGAGCTTTCCCGGAGACCGATGAGCTTTCCCTGAAGATGCTTGGGATGCACGGCACAAGATACGCAAACATGGCTGTGACGGAGTGCGACCTTCTCATCGCCGTAGGCGCCCGGTTCGACGACCGGATTACGGGGAAGCTCTCAGAGTTCGCTCCCCACGCGAAGATAGTTCACATTGATATAGACCCTTCGTCCATCAGCAAGAACGTCACCGTCCACATTCCGGTCGTGGGTGACGCGAGGGAAGTGCTGCTGGAACTGAATAAGATTGTCGAAAGACCCGATTCTGACGAATGGCTCCGGAAGATCAAGGAATGGAAAGAGCGCTACCCCCTCACTTACGAGGCGAGCCAGAACGGCCAGATCAAGCCGCAACAAGTCGTCGAAGAAATCTACCGCGCCACCGAAGGAAAAGCCATCATCTGCACGGAGGTGGGGCAAAATCAGATGTGGGCCGCTCAGTTCTACAAGTACACCATTCCCCGGCAGTTCCTTTCCTCCGGAGGGCTGGGGACGATGGGCTACGGTTTCCCTGCGGCTATCGGGGCGCAGGTGGGAAATCCGGATAAGGTGGTCTTCGACATCGCGGGGGACGGGAGCATCCAGATGAACATTCAAGAGCTTGCCACCGCGGTCATTAACAGACTTCCGGTTAATGTGGCTATCCTGAACAACCAGTATCTCGGGATGGTTCGGCAATGGCAGGGGCTGTTCTATCACAAGAACTATGCTTACACCTCTCTGGCGACGAATGTGGAGTCCGCCCCGGAGGCCGAGGGCCCGCGGCAGATGAAGGCCGCATACATCCCTGATTTTGTTAAAGTGGCTGAGGCTTACGGCGCCGTCGGCATGCGCATCGAAAGACCGCAGGACGTTCGAGAAGCCATTGAGGAGGCGATTCGGATGCCCAAAACTGTGATAATGGATTTTCAGGTCGAGAAAGAAGAGAACGTTTGGCCGATGGTGCCAGCCGGAGCGCCTATCAGCGAAATGATTGATGGAGTGGAACTGCTGTGAGTTCGGTGTCGTTGACTGCGGCAAGGAATCTTCCGGCAGACCCAAAAGATAGGCACACAGCGGAAAGGGGAATAGGAGATGAAGCACGTCATATCGGTCCTGGTCCAGAACAAGTCGGGCGTGCTGGCCCGGGTTGCAGGGCTGTTCAGCGGAAGAGGTTTCAACATTGACAGCTTGTGCGTCGCCGAGACCCTCGACCCTACGAAGTCGAGAATGACAATCGTCGTCCGCGGCGACGACAGTATCCTCGAGCAGGTCAATAAACAGCTCAATAAACTCGTGGATACTATTAAGATCACCGATTTCAAAGGCGAGGAATACGTGGACAGAGAGCTCGTTCTGGCGAAGGTCAGCGTGAATTCCAGCACGCGCTCCGAGGTGATGCAGATGGTGGACATTTTCCGGGCGAGGATCGTCAGCGTGAACCGCAACACCCTTACGGTCGAGATAACCGGCAACGAGAGCAAAATCGTTGCCTTCATTGACATGCTGCGCCCGTTTGGAATCAAAGAAACCAGCCGTACGGGCAAAATCGCCATGTCAAGAAAATAGGCGGTGTCTCACAGGAAGGTCAACTGAGCAGCCAACTACATGAATTCGCAAATGCGCGCCGTATAGGGATGTGTGAGTGAAGTTTTTTCGACACGATAACAGGATACAAGAATAAGGAGATGACACAGACCGGCTGGGGTGGAAGAGTGCGCGATATCGTGTTATCCTGTTATCCCGTCAAAAAAAGAATACGTTAGCGAAGTTGTCAATCACAGCATTAAGGGAGGGCCACAAAATGGCAATAATGTACTACGATAAGGACGCGAATCTCGACTTGCTGAAAGGCAAGAAGGTCGCCATCATCGGCTATGGGAGTCAGGGGCACGCCCAGGGTCAGAATCTCCGCGACAGCGGGGTGGAGGTCATCGTATCGGAGCTGGAAGGGACGGACAACTACAAGCTCGCGGAGGAGGCGGGGTTCAAGCCGATGGATGCCGCCGCCGCCGCTAAAGAGGCACAGGTCGTGCAGATGCTCGTTCCCGATACTGTTCAGGCTCAGGTGTACAAAGCCGCCATCGCCGAAAACCTTCAGGAGAACGACGCGTTGGTCTTTTCGCACGGATTCAATATCCATTTCAGCCAGATACTGCCAGCGGAATACGTTGACGTCTTCATGGTGGCGCCTAAGGGGCCGGGGCACCTCGTCCGCAGAGTTTTCGTGGAGGGAGGAGGAGTACCGGCGCTCATCGCCGTCCAGCAGAACCGCAGCGGGCGCGCAAAGGACCTCGCTCTCGCCTACGCAAAAGGAATCGGCGCCACGCGAGCGGGCGTGATTGAGACCACCTTCGCCGAGGAGACGGAAACGGACCTCTTCGGAGAGCAATGCGTCCTCTGCGGCGGTGTAACGGAGCTTATCAGGGCGGGCTTCGACACCCTCGTGGAAGCAGGCTATCAGCCGGAGATAGCCTATTTCGAGTGCCTCCACGAGCTCAAGCTTATCGTTGACCTCATTCACGAAAAAGGCATCACCGGCATGAGGTATTCCATCAGCGACACCGCCGAGTATGGGGACGTCACCCGAGGCGAACGCATCATCACCGAGGAGACTCGAGAGGAGATGAGAGACATCCTCGAGGAAATCCGCAGCGGCGAATTCGCCAGAGAGTGGATTCTCGAGAATCGGGCAAACCGCCCCGTTTACCGAGCTCTCGTGCAGCGAGGGAAAGAGCACCTCATCGAGAAGGTGGGCGAGCAACTCCGCGGCATGATGAGCTGGATAAAGAAGTGAACAGGGAGCCTCCGATTGCGGAATGCGGATTTCGGACCTCGCAATCGGCCATCCTGTTATCGTGTCAAAAAAATACCTGACGGAATTATATGAACGAGAGCACTAAGCAGGGATTCGATAGAATGTCAACAGCCGGTCACTTCACCTTATCCGAATCCGCGGGCACGGGCTTACGGTTTGGGAGGTGGCGAAAGAAGACGCGATGCCACCTCCTCCTACCCTCGCCTGCTCTCCGTCCCGGCGTATGCCACAGACCACCTGGGTCCTAATGGTCAGTCGGCGCCGGGCACGAGTTGCGAGAGCAGGCTTCGCTGTAACTGGAAGAGGGAAGTAAAACCCAAAGTCCGATTATCAGCATCTGAAAGGTGAAAACATGAGTGAAAAAATCGTTATTTTTGACACGACCTTGCGGGATGGCGAGCAGTCGCCCGGCGCCAGCATGGACACAAGGGCAAAGGTGGAAGTTGCCCGGCAGTTGGAGGGATTGGGCGTGGACGTCATCGAGGCGGGATTTCCCGTCTCTTCGCCGGGCGATTTCGAGGCGGTCAAAGCCGTCGCCCGGACCGTGAAAGACCCGACGGTCGCCGGCCTTGCGAGGTGCGTCAAGGGCGATATTGACGCCGCCGCCGGAGCAGTGGAGGATGCAAAAAAACCTCGTATCCACGTCTTCCTCGCAACGTCCAAAATCCACATGAAGTACAAGTTGAAAAAGGCCGAGGAGGAAATCCTCAAGCTGGCCGTGGATTCGGTGAAGTACGCTAAGAAGTTCGTGGACGACGTCGAGTTCTCACCGGAGGACGCCTCCCGCACAGACCTCGATTTTCTGTCGGCTGTGTTCGACGCGGTCGTTGACGCCGGGGCGACAACCGTCAACATTCCCGACACGGTCGGCTACGCCATGCCGGAGGAGTTCGGGCGGGTCATCAAGCTCTTGAGAGAGAACACCCGAAATGGCTCGAAGGCTATCATCAGCGTCCACTGCCATAACGACCTCGGGTTAGCGGTGGCGAATTCTCTCTCGGCGGTCGTCAACGGAGCGAGGCAGGTCGAATGTACCGTCAACGGTATCGGAGAAAGAGCCGGAAACTGCTCACTTGAGGAAGTCGTCATGGCCATTCGCACGCGGAAGGATGTTCTGAATTTCCGCACGGGGATTAACACCCGCGAGATCACCAAGGCAAGCCGGCTGGTAAGCAAAATGACCGGCATCATCGTCCAGCCGAACAAGGCCATCGTCGGCGCCAACGCCTTTGCTCACGAGGCGGGCATTCATCAGGACGGTATTTTGAAGGAGAGAACCACCTACGAGATTATGAAGCCCGCCGATGTCGGTTTGACCGGCAGCAGGCTCGTCCTCGGAAAGCACTCCGGAAGACACGCTTTCAGCGAGAGGTTGAGTAAACTCGGATACGATCTCAGCCGCGCCGAGGTGGACAAGGCTTTCGCCGCTTTCAAAGCTCTCGCCGACAAGAAGAAGGAAATCTACGACGAGGATATCCAGGCGCTGATGGAGGAACAGTTGCTGACCATCCCCTCGACCTACCAACTCGAGTACATCCACATCAGCACGGGCTCGAGTACGATCCCCACGGCGACCGTCCGCCTGAAAAAGGAGAATGAGGTGCTTCAAGACGCCTCCTGCGGTGACGGCCCCGTGGACGCCGCCTACAGGACCATAGATAGAATAACTAAAATGAAATGCCACCTCCGCGACTATTCTCTCCGGGCTGTCACCGGCGGTAAAGATGCGATGGGAGAGGTGTCCGTCCGCATTCGGCACAGGGGCACGGAGGTCGCCGGCCGAGGCACCAGCACCGATGTCATCGAGGCGAGCGCCAAAGCCTACGTCAACGCGGTCAACAGGTTGCTTTTTGTGAAAGGGAAAGCCGGCTCCGGAGGCTGACCTCAGCCCGCCCGTTTTTGGCGCCAGACCGGAATCGGCTGCAAAAAAACGTGAAGGCGTCCGGAATCTCCCTCGGACGCCTTCCCTGTGCGCCAGGTGGCGTGTATCTTTTGCTTCCTGAAGTGGCGCTCGTCGAAATACTCACGCGCTTTGTCATATCGGCGCCGAGCTTCTCGTGTTCGATGACGGGAGCACGCCGGCAAACCCTCGGGAATAGCCTCTACTTCGCGCTCACCGCCTCCATCACGACCGCCTTGGGACACGCCGCGGAAAATCTTTCGGCATCGTCCTTCCGTCCAACGATGGTTCCGCCGCAATGGTAGGGGACAAAATACTTCGCCCGGATGACCTTCGCCGCCTCCGCCGCCTCCTCGGGGTCCATGGTGTACTTCCCTCCGGCAGGAAGAAAAGCGACGTCCGCCTGAACGTCCTTCATTTCCGGAATGAAATCTGTATCGCCCGCAAAGTAGAAGCTTCGCTCGCCAACCGCGACGATGTATCCGACCCACCCCTTCGATTTGGGATGGTAGGGCTTATTCAAGTTGTACGCCGACACAGCCGCGATTTTCACGCCGCCCACCTCCAGCTTCTCTCCCGCAGCGATGACCTTGACATTTTTTCCTTTTAGAGCGGACAGGCATTTCGGGTCGTTCGGGCAGACGAAAACGGTGTCCTCTTTGGCGATCTTGGCGATGTCGGCGGGCGAAAGATGGTCGCCGTGTGAATGCGTGATGAGGATGATGTCCGCATCCTTTTCGACGGAGCGCAACCTCAACGGGTCCACATAGATCGTTTTTTCCGCCTCGATACGAACCGCCGCCTGCACGAACCACGTTACGCCCTTCAGCAGTTTCTTCGCCTCCTCCGGAACTTTTCGGACAGCGTTTTCCCCAGCAGCCAGGCCCATGCAGCTAAAGATCACGAGAACGCCCACAGTGTTGAATAATCCAGCCCTCATCTCTCTCCCTCCATTTCGTTATGTCCAGACATGACCGCCCATTTTAACACGACCGCCGCGCATCTTCCCACACCAAAGTCCCGGAGCTCGTAACGCCTCAGTCTCGGGCGGAAACCCCGCCTCGGCGGGGGAGGGAAAAAGGGAAGAATAGTTTAACGCAAAGGCGCGGAGTCGCCGAGAGCAGGATGAGAAAGACTCCGTCGTCACCTGGCGTGGCATGGGCATCTTGCCCATGATTCCCACGGGTCCCGCCCGCAGCGGGATGCCACCTGGGGGCGGCCTTTTTTGCCGTGAAGGGTACAGCCGGAGCCAGTCGAGGGCAAGGGAGACCCTCGATATCCCCCGCGGAACGCGGGGCGGGACGGGACGCCGGCGATACGTAAGCGTCTGTGCGTGCTCTGCGGACTCTGCGGTTGCTCCCTCAGCCGCGCGTAAGTGAGCCATTACCGGAGCTCGGCTGTTTCTTGCCAGCGCTGCCCTGCCTCCCATCGGCAGGCCGGGGGGTGTGGCTGTATTTGCGTGGCAATGGTCAGATGAATCCTTTGGCCGAGAAGCCCGGTTGAAGCCCCGCCGAGGCGGGGCTAAAGGCCGGCAAAGCAGCACTTCCGGTTGTGGGGCGGAGCCGGAGATCCAATAAACGTACGCCTCATGCGCGCCGCGCGGGGAGCCATAAACCAGGGCGCCATGGTATGCCACGTAACCGCAGCCGCACGCAACCCGGTTGGCGCTGGGGTGCGCGTTATGGTAAGTTTAGGAAGAAGGCTGGCGTCGAATGGAGAGATTTTCATGAGCGTGCACCGTGTAATTATAGGCGACTCTCGCGATATGTCAGAACTGCGCGACGAGTCGGTTCACCTCGTCGTGACCTCGCCGCCCTACTGGCAGCTCAAGGACTACGGTGCGCCCGACCAGATAGGGTACAACCATACTTACGAGGAGTACATCAACAACCTCAACCTCGTCTGGGATGAATGCGAGCGCGTCCTCCACAAAGGCTGCCGCCTATGCGTCAACATAGGGGACCAGTTCGCGAGGTCGGTGTATTACGGGCGATACAAAGTCATTCCGATACGCACAGAGATCATAAGGTTTTGCGAGACCGTGGGTTTTGATTACATGGGAGCCATAATCTGGCAGAAGGTAACGACCTGTCACACCTCTGGCGGTGCGACTATCATGGGGTCGTTCCCCTATCCGCGAAACGGTATCCTCAAGCTGGACTACGAGTTTATCCTTATTTTCAAGAAGCATGGCCGTGCCCCGAAACCCTCAAAGGAGCAAAAGGAGAAGTCAAGGTTAACGAAGGACGAGTGGAACCAGCTTTTTTACGGGCACTGGAATTTCCCCGGCGAAAAGCAGGATAAGCATCTCGCTATGTTCCCCGCAGAGCTGCCTCGGCGCCTCATCAAGATGTTCACCTTCTCGGGGGATACCGTGCTCGACCCCTTTCTCGGCAGCGCAACGACCATCCTTGCGGCGCGCGAGCTTGGCAGAAGCTCCGTGGGCTATGAGATCAACACAGACTTCGTCAACACTATCGAGAAAAAGCTTGGCCTCGACGCACCGGATATGTTTATGAACGCCAACGTCGCGGTTGAGTTTCAGGAAGACAGGGTGCGGGACTACTCGGAGAAAATATCGGAGCTTCCGTACATCTTCCGCGACCCCGTGCCCATGCAAAGAAAAGTAAACCCCAAAAGGCTGCGATTCGGTTCGCGGATAGACGGCTCGGAACGCAGCCCGAAATACCACTCTGTGGTACAGGTTCTGTCTCCTTGCAGGGTATTGCTCGATTCTGGGATCGAAGTCGAGTTGCTCGGCGTCCGCCCTGTGCAGACAAAGGCGCGGGAAGCTGTTGGCTTGCTTCAACGTCTCACAAAGGGGCACAGAGTTGAAATAAGGACTGATGGAAGCGCCGCAGGAGCAGAGCGTCCCGCCGTGTACGTTTACCTAGCCAATAAAACCTTCGTAAATGCAAAGCTGATCAAGAGCGGCCTGGTACGTGTTGACACACGGAAGCCGTACCGTTGGAGACAGAGATTCGTGGCATATGCTAGCAAGCCACGAGAAGGAGAGGACCGTGGCTAAGGAATGGGTCTTGAATTCGGCGACGAACAGGTGGGGCCTCAACAAGAAGCGCTCCGTGGGCCCCACTTCTCTGGAGATACGCAGGTGCGGCCCCGATAACGTCGAACAATGGAAACAATACTACTATGCAAACGTTTATCCGGAATCCCATCTGGAAGACTTGGGAAGAAGGCTTTACGCCAAGATAACCGAGGTGTTGGATGCGGAATTACAGGAAGTCACGCAGCGGGATTGTATTGACTACATAAAAAACCTGGTCATAAATAGGACGTACCAGGGGTATGTCACCGAGAAGCAAACGGTGTATGGCCAGTTGGAACAGGCGGTGGGCGCGCAGATCAAGCCCGCCCCGGATGAGTGGGACAGGCTTTACAACGTGGATTTCTATATCCAGGTAGGATCCAGCGTTGTTGGCATTCAAATCAAGCCGACCACATTCGAGTTCACCTTTGAAGACCACAAGTGGAAGGAAATGCAAAAACGGACCCATGAGACGTTCAGGGAGCGCTTTGGCGGAAGGGTCTTCATTGTCTTCTCCGTTGGCGAAAAAGGACAGAAGGCAATCAAGAACACCGACGTCATCGAAGAAATTCGGCAGGAGATCGCGCGGCTCGAAAGAGAACAGGATAGCACCTGAGGGGGGAAAATACATATGACCGGATATGAAAGAATAATGGCGGCGTTGAGGCGGGAGGAGCCGGATAGAGTTCCTATTTTTGAGCTGATAATAAATGAGCCGGTGATTAAGGCGCTATATCCGGACCTATCCCTCGCCACGAGAGTTCAGAGGGGCTCTCAGGGCATTTATCAAATACAGGCGGATTTTGTAGAGAGGGAAGACATAGATGCGATAGTGATATTTGAGGATGCTCGCGTCAAAAAATGGATTGATGAAGAACATTACGTGGACGAATGGAATATAACCTGGCAGATTCCACCGAGCGGCATTCCCTACGTGGTTGAACACCTGATTCAAAGCGAGGCAGACCTGGATTCCTACACTCCGCCGCTCCCAGACACGGATTACCGCTTCGATACGTTAAAAGCAGCCGTGAAGCGTTTCAAGGGCGAAAAGGCGATAATTTTCTTAGGACACGACGCCTTTGAGTTCTCTCATTATCTCAGGGGCATGGAAAATCTGCTGATGGATTATGTGCTAAATCCCGATTTTGCGAAGAGATTAGCGACAGTCGTCATGGACTATAAAAGACACGTGCTGGAACTTGCTGCGGATGAAGGGGCGGACATCTTGCTGACGGGCGATGATTACGCTCACAGGCTTGCGCCCCTCATGTCTCCGGAGCACTTCAGAGAATTTGTCTTGCCCTACCTTCAGGAAACTGTTGATGTTGCGAAGGAAAAAGGTGTTCCCTTTATGAAGCATACTGATGGCAATCTCTGGCCCATAATGGACGACATTGTCAACACGGGGCTCGATGCCTTAGACCCTCTCGAACCGATGGCCGCCATGGACATCGGCAAAGTCAAGGAACAATACGGCGACAGAATTGCCCTCGCGGGAAACGTTGATTGTGGCGAGCTGCTTTCGCGAGGAACTGCCGAAGAAGTCGTGGAGGCTGTCAAGGAAACAATTGCCAAAGGTTCCCCCGGAGGTGGACATATTTTAGCGTCGTCTAATAGCATCCACCCCGCGGTCAAGCCGGAGAACTACCGCGCAATGCTCGCGGCAGCGAAAGAATTCGGGCAATATCCTCTCGATCCGAAAATGGTGGAGGAGTACCGCAGCAAGAACTACATTGAGAAATATCTCAGCCGATAATGAAACATGACCGGCGCTTCTACCGGTTTACGTACGGAAGCGAGTCGAAACCTTTGACCCAGATTAGAAAGGATAACCATGAGTAACGAGGCCATCGAAAAAGCTAAGGAGCATTTTGAGAAAGTCCTTCGAGAGCAGCTCGCACGCGTCGAGCGGATGAAGAAGGGAGAGGAATGGACCGATTATTCCGGGCTCGAGCCAATTATCCTCGGCATTGTGGGAGGCGACGGCATCGGCCCGTTCATCGCGAAGGAGGCACAGCGAATCCTGGAGTTCCTGCTGGAGAAGGAGAAAGCCTCGGGGAAGGTCGAGTTCAGGGTCATAGAAGGATTGACCATAGAGAACCGCGCCGAACAGATGAAAGCCATCCCCGATGACGTCCTGGAGGAAATCAAGAAATGTCACGTCATTCTCAAGGGGCCGACGACAACTCCCCGAAGGGGCGATCCCTGGCCCAACATCGAGAGCGCGAACGTCGCTATGCGAAAGGCGCTCGATCTTTTTGCCAACGTCCGCCCTGTGAAGATTCCGAGGGAGGGGATTGACTGGATGTTTTTCCGCGAGAACACCGAGGGGGCGTACATCCTCGGAAGCAGCGGGACCGAAGTTACAGAAGACTTGGCTGTGGACTTCAAGGTGATTACGTCTCAGGGAAGCGAAAGAATCATCCGAGCCGCCTTCGAGTACGCCAAGAACAACGGCATCAACCGCGTCACCCTCGTCACCAAGGCTAACGTCATTAAAACCACCGACGGCAAGTTCTTGAAAATCGGCCAGAAAGTCGCCGAGGAGTATCCGGGGATCGAGTGCGACGATTGGTACATTGACATCATGACCGCCAAGCTCATTGACCCCAAGCGCCGAGCGCAGTTCCGCGTAATCGTCCTGCCGAACCTCTACGGGGACATCTTGACCGATGAAGCCGCAGAGATGCAGGGTGGCGTCGGCACAGCGGGAAGTGCGAACATCGGCAAGAGGTACGCCATGTTCGAGGCCATCCACGGCACCGCGCCACGGATGGTCAAGGAGGGACGTGCGCAATATGCCGACCCGTGCAGCATGATTCGCGCCGCCGGAATGCTCCTGCGGCATATAGGGTATGAGGATAAGGCCAAGCGACTCGAAATGGCCCTCGACATCTCTGGGCAATTTGAGAAGAAGCTGGTCGTTACCGGGAGACCCGGCGGCGCCACCGGCGAGGAAATCGCCAACTACGTCATGGAGACCATCCAGCAGCCGAACCTGGAGGAGCGCTGGCAGAGATTTCAGGCAGAGGTGTGAGTTCGGCCTGGAGCCGCAATTCGGCGAAAAATGGCCGCGAGACCTTATCCCCTGAAGGCAATCCGGGCGATGCCTGAATTCCGGCCCCGGGAGATGCCCGGCCGACTTCCTCGCCGAGATTATGTTCGAGGATAGCCTATGATGCAAAATCCGCTGGCAGAGGAGCAGTATCGCGCGAGGCTGCACAAGCGAAAAGAGGACATTCGAGGGCCCTACTTTCGCGACCAGACGGCTATCGTTCATTCTCTCGCCTTCAGGCGGCTGAAGCGAAAGACGCAGGTCTTCTTTTCGCCGACCAACGACCATGTCTGTACGCGAATCGAACATTCCCTCCACGTCGCCACCATCGCCGCCACGATCTGCAAAGGCTTGGGCCTGGACTTGGAAAAGGCGGAAGCGATGGGTCTGGGCCATGACCTGGGCCACGCTCCTTTCGGCCACGCTGGGGAGGAGCTCGTAAACGAGATCGTGCGCCGGATAGAACCCTCTTCACCGCCTTTTCACCATGAAGTGCACAGCCTCCGAGTTGCGGATAAGCTCGCGAACGAAGAGGGCGGATTGAATCTCACCTACGCTGTCCGAGACGGCATCGTATCCCATTGCGGTGAGATTGCCGAGTATCCGGTCACGCCGGGGCGCGATTGCCCGCCCCTTGAGACCATCACCGAAAGGGGGAAGGTCCCCTCCTCCTGGGAGGGATGCGTCGTGCGGATTTCCGATATGATCGCCTACCTGGGCAGAGATCTCGAAGATGCGGCAAGGGCGCCGCTTTTGAAAAACGAGGATATTCCCGACGAAATACGGCGAGAGCTGGGAAGGAAAAACGGCGAGATCATAAACACACTCGTCCTCGACGTCATCGAGTTCGGCAGGGAAAGCAGCCAGATCGGCTTCTCCGACGAGAAGCAGCGACTGGTGACGAGACTGAAAGACTTCAACCTCCAGAACATTTACGGCCACGCAGTCCTGCTCGAATACAAGTCCTACTGCCAGCGAATTCTCAACGTTCTGTTCGAGTACCTTCTGGAGAATTACGAAAGGTGGCGAGCCGGGCCGGGCGAGCCTCCGAAATCCCGCCGGTTCGTGGACAACCACTTCGGCTACTACTTGCATAACCACAGGGAGCTGTACAAGGAGGAATGCGCATCCCCCATTCAGATTGTCGTGGATTATATCGCGGGCATGACCGACGATTACGCCCTTCGCTGCTATGAGGAAATCGCCTTTCCGAAACCTATCAGCTTCGAGGAATGGCGACGAGGTGATTGATTCCGTCCCTTCTCTGCGGTCTCCGCGTCTCTGCGTTGGGCAGTCCTCTCTTTTTTAATGCAGAGGCGCAGGGACGCAGAGCGTCTTGATTTCGCTGCCGAGCCATGGCGCCCGCGGTACATAGTCCCTCTGCGTCCTCTGCGGACTCTGCGGTTCCACCCTGAGCCGCTCGTAAGTCAGGCATTACCCTCAGCGCGGCTTTCTTCTTGACGTGTAAAATGCCGAGGTCTATCCTAAATTCCAGCTTATGAGAATGTCTTGCGGCCCCAAGCCAGGACCAATTTCTGAGGTGGAGATATGCGGATCACGCCGAGAATTGAGAAGCTGAAGGAACAGCTCAACGAGAAGGAATCGTTCGTCAACTGGTTTCTTCTCGAAGAGATAAAGATGAAGTCCTATTTGGAGACGGAGGGTTTGCCTCTGCCGATCCGGAGAGCGAGGATGCTGGAAAAGCTGCTGTCGGAGATGCCGATTTCTATCGAGCCGAACGACCTGTTAGTGGGGACGCTGGACGACATCTTCGCAACCAGTTACGACCTTTTCAAGTCGGGGCTGGAGCAGTTTGACGGCTATCTCGGCTACGGCAGCATCTATGGGGAGGTGGAAGGCGCCTTCCCACAGGAGCGGATTGATAAGGTGAGGGACTTCTGGCTCAACGAAGAGTACGAGAGGACGAGAAACTCCCATTTCACGCCCGAAGAGCAAGCGTGGATGAATGAGGCGGTTTTCTTCGTCGAGCCTGTCACCGGGCACGTGATTTTCGATGCACCGACAGTCCTCGCCGAGGGCTATTCGGGAATCTTGGCTCGCATCGAGGAGAAGCTCGAAGCGGAGAAGGACGAGGAAAAACGCTTGTTCTACGAGTCGGTGCGGATGGCGCTGCGGGCGGCAATGGCTTTCGCAAACAGATATAGCGACCTGGCGGCTTCTATGGCGTCGCGTGGCATCCCCCGCCTTGGCGGGGCGGGACCCGTGAAAAATCATGGGCAAGATGCCCATGCCACTGAGGAGCTCCTCGAGATCAGCCGCATATTGAAAAAGGTCCCCGCCGGCCCGGCGGGTAGCTTCTATGAGGCGATGCAATCCTACTGGCTGACGTACGTGATAATGCACATCGAGCAGACGCCGAATCCGTATGCGTTCAGCCTCGGGAGAGTTGACCAGTTTTTCTACCCCTACTATCGCAAGGATAAGGATGCCGGAAGAATCAGCGACGAGGACGCCATCGAGCTTATCCAGGACCTCTGGACCCACGTCAATGTCGGGCGGAAGCTCTGGGCGGTCTCGCAGAACGCGATGGTCGGCGGCGTCCGTGCCGACGGAAGCGATGCCACAAACGAGCTGAGCCACCTTATCTTCGAGGCGACAGAAGACCTGGCTATTCCCCTGCCCACCATCACCCTGAAGTTTCATCGCGGCACGCCGCCGGAGTTGTTTGACAGGGCTATCAAACTTCTTTTGAAAGGGCGAGGTCAGCCGACCATCATCAACGACGAGGTCGTGGCCAAGTCGAAGATGGCAACCGGCGTTTCTCCGGAAGATGCGCGGCAGTCGGTTATCGCGGGCTGCCAGGAGCCGCTCGTGCAGGGTGCGGAAAACGCCCGGACTACGGCGAGCTGGTTTTCGCTGCCGAGGTGCCTGGAGCTGGCGCTGAACGACGGCGTATCACTCCTCACCGGAAAGCACATCGGCCTTTCCACCGGCACGCTGGCGGAGTATTCCACCTACGAACAGCTTTACGAGGCTTTCTGGAAGCAGGTTGACTTTTTCATCGAGCGAGCGGTTGATTGCGCGAACAGGTGCGACAAGCTCATGGCTGAGCTGAGGCCGGTTCCGTTCATTTCCGCCATCATGAACGACTGCATCGAGAACGGACGGGATTTCAGAAAGGACGGCGCCCGGTACAATTTCTCCGGCTTTCTGTGCCACGGCGTGGCGAACGTCGCGGACTCGCTTGCTGCCCTCAAAAAGCTTGTCTTCGAGGAAAAACGCCTCGAGGCAAAAGATGTGCTCAACGCCCTTCGCACAAACTACGAGAGCGATCCGGCGCTCCGTTTAACGCTTATCAATCACGCACCCAAATATGGCAACGATGACGATTACGTTGATTCCATCGCCGCGGAGGTCGCCGAGAGAGTCGCCGACACCGTCCCCAAGTACAAAAACTCCTTCGGCGGGGCGTTCCGGACGGGATTCAGCACGCCTTCGACGCACGTCCTGTACGGCATGCGATGCGGCGCGACCCCCGACGGCAGAAGAAATCGCGAGACATTCGCCTTCGGCATCGGCCCGATGCAGGGTTACAATCGCAACGGACCCACCGCCCTGGCGCGGTCGGTGACAAAGTTTCCTCACTGGAAAGCTACCCATGGCCTCGCCTTCAGCCAAACCCTCCCTCCGGGGACAATCGCCTCCCCGGAAGATGTCGAAAAGCTCAAGTCGTTCATAAGGTCCTATCTGGGGATCGGAGGCCGGTACATCCATTACAACGTCCAGGATGTCGAAACCCTCCGCGACGCCAAAGTTCACCCCGAAAAGCACCGCGACATCATCGTCCGAGTTCACGGCATGAACGCCTACTTCGTCAACCTCGACCCCATTATTCAGGACGACATCATCAGCAGAGCCGAACACCGCGTATGACACACGGAGATTGCGGAATGGCGACTGCCGAATCCGGAATCCAAGATCAGAGAGGGCGCGATCGCGGAATGGCAAATGCGGAACCCGAAACCGGCGAGAGTGCCAGTGCGCAATCCCCAATCCGAAACCCGCAATCCGCAATCCGGACGAGAGAGGTTGCAGATGGCCATTCCGAAATCTGAAATCCGCAATCCGCAATCCGCAATCCGCAATCCCCAATGGGGAACGGTTTTTGCCATAAAGAGGTTCGCCCTCCACGATGGCCCGGGCATCCGAACCACGGTCTTCCTGAAAGGCTGTCCCCTGCGGTGCATTTGGTGTCACAATCCGGAAGGCCTCGTGCGCGAACCGCAGCTCGCTTTTTATCCCCACCTCTGCATCGCCTGTGGTAAGTGCTATCAAGCCTGTCCCTCCGGCGCCCTTACGCGGAGATTGCCGAATGGCGACTCCCCAGTGCGGAATCCCAAATCCGCAATTCGCAATCCGCAATCCGCAATGAGGAAAGGCTCTCCTATTGAAGATTACCAAAAGGACAAATGTCTCCTCTGCGGCAAGTGCGTGGAAGCTTGTCCGGCGGGCGCGATTGAGTTAGTCGGCCGAGACCTTTCCGCGGAGGAAGTCATAAAAGAACTCGAGCGCGACAGGCAGTTCTATGATGCCTCCGGCGGCGGAATGACGGTTTCGGGCGGGGAACCGCTCGCCCAGGCGGATTTCACCGCTGAGCTGCTTTCCCGCTGTAGCGGGATTGGCATTCACACCATTCTCGACACTTGCGGCTTGGCGTCGGTTGAGGACTTTGACAAATGCCTCGAATTCACCGACCACGTCTATTACGATCTCAAGGTTGTAGATGACCGAAAACACAAAAGATTGACCGGCACTTCCAATAAGTCCATCCTGGAGAATTTGAGGATGGTCGCGGACTCAGGCAAACCGCTGACCATCCGCATTCCGTTGGTGAAGGGGCTCAATGATTCCCCGGAGGATATTTCCAGCTTCATCGGACTGATTGAGTCGCTCCCCGCGTTGACAGACCTTCGGCGAATCGAAATCATCCCCTATCACAAGACCGGAGAAGGGAAATACAATAGCATCGGACTCGAATATCAACTGAACTCACAAGAGATTCATTCGCAGGAGGAACTCGAATCCATCGTCGCCCTTTTCAAGGCGAGAGGGTTGGCGGTTTACTGCTCACAACTCTTTCCGCCTTCCCTCGGAAAGTGAAGGCCAAGCGTGTGCGTTCAGGAAGATAAGAGTGGCAAACGCAGAGACGCAAAGGCGCGGAGGCAAACGCGTTCGTTGAAATCCTTTGCGTCTCCGCGCCTCTGCGTTTAAGAACATAGCATTATCTGAATCGCCGGAGAAAGGCGAAGATGACAGCTCTCCTCGGAATAGACATAGGCACTTCAAGCACTAAAGCCGTCCTCATGGACGTTTCCGGTAAACTTATCGCGCGCTCGCAGAGCGAATATCAGATTGATTCCCCGAGGCCCGGCTGGGCCGAGCAGCATCCGCAGACCTGGTGGCGAGCGGTGAGGGAGACGGTCGGCAGCGTCCTTTCGCGGAGCGGCGGCGATGCTTTGGCGTCGCGTGGCATCCCGCCTTCGGCGGGACCTGTGGAGAGTCATGTGCAAGATGCCCATGCCACACACGAGCTCGCCGGAATCGGCCTTTCAGGGCAGATGCACGGAACCGTTCTCCTCGACGAGAAAAAGCGATTGCTTCGCCCCGCTGTCATCTGGGCTGACAGGCGCAGCCGTAAACAGTGCGATGCCGTGCGAGAGCTTCTGGGCAAGGAACGGCTGCGTGAGCTCGCCGGCAATTCCCTATCGCCAGGTTTCATGGCTGCGACCCTTCTGTGGCTCAAGGAGAACGAGCCGGATGTATTCTCTCGAATCGCCACGTTGCTTCTCCCCAAAGATTACATCCGCTTCAAGCTCACTGGCGAGTTCGCCACGGAGGTGACCGATGCATCGAGCACACTTCTTCTCGACGTGAGAAGACGGAGCTGGAGCGAAGAACTCCTGCGTTTGGTGTGCATTTCGCCGGAGCAGCTCCCTCCGCTTCACGAGTCTCAGGACGTCGTCGGAACGGTCACGGAATCCGCCGCCGAGGAGTTGGGGCTGAAAGCTGGCATTCCCGTCGTCGCCGGGGGGGGAGACCAATCCATGGCCGCCATCGGCAACGGTGTTGTTGAGGAGGGTATAGCCCTCTCCACCATCGGAACCGGCGGGCAGCTTTTCACTCCCATCCGGACTTTCAGGACGGACCCCGACCTGCGAATCCATTCCTTCTGCCACGCCATACCTGGGATGTGGCACCTGATGGGCGCAATCTTATCGGCGGGTCTATCTCTCAAGTGGTTCAGAGATAAGTTCTCCCCGGGAACGGACTACAAGGAGATTGACGAGGCGGCCGCCTCTGTGCCCGCGGGAAGCGACGGCTTGGTTTTTCTTCCATATCTCCTCGGCGAAAGGACGCCGCACCTCGATCCCTCCGCAAGAGGATGTTTTATCGGGCTGACCATCCATCACTCCTTCGGGCACCTCGCCCGCGCTCTCATGGAGGGGGTCGCTTTTGCCATGAGGGATTGCCTCGACCTGTTCGGCGACGTGGGCGTTGCTTCTGACAAGATCGTCCTGTCCGGCGGAGGGGCAACCAGCCCTCTCTGGCGGCAGATACAGGCTGATGTCTATAATCGCGAAGTGCTCACCGTAAACACGCGAGAGGAAGCCGCAACCGGCGCAGCCATTCTCGCGGGAGCTGGTGTGGGAATCTATCCGAGCGTTCAGAAAGCGTGCGCCGAGCTCATAAGACCCGAATGCTCGACAAGCCCTCACCACGAGAACGCCAGCCGATACGCCGAGCTGCACGAGGTTTACCGCTCCCTTTATCCGCTACTGAAAGATTCCTTCCACAAATTGACAGACCTTACTCCAGCTTGACCTTCCCGAAAAAAAATCCTTACCGCCGACCGCGTCGCTGACATTGAATCGCCGACGCGCAGCATCCTCTCCGCCCCTATTTCCGCTCTCTCCAACGTATAACTGTGGTCCATCGTACGAAACCTGACGCCGTCGGCTTCGCACCACGAGGCGGTCGAAGCACCACCCGCACGGCGCCATCGCGGGCCTTGGAAGAGTCGCCCTCGGGGACCCCGCACGGTTTGCGGTCCGTGAAAAAGTCAATCGAGTAAGCCCTGTTCGGAAGCCCTTCTAAAATCATTTGCCACTCCGCGTCAACGAAAGCGGCGCGAATGATGCGAAGGTTTTGACTTGTGCCTCCGAGTGCAATGGGCAAGTCCACGGGAAAGAAATCTATGCCGCCGCTGTGCATAATGCGGAGAAGGCGTCTCCCCTCGAATCGGGGAATCTTCACGGAAACGACCGTGGCGGAGGGCCTTTTATGCTTCTCGAAAAGCCGCGGGTCGCCGTCCACCGTCACTGCCACGACCTCACTTCCGGCAGGCAGCGATGGTTCCAAAGTGACCTCCGCCCCTCCCGGAAAGCGAAGGTCAAGCCACAACTCGTAGCTCCGCCGGTCCCTACGGATGCGAAGATCAAGCGCGCCCGGCCCGAGGGGAATCCGCTCGACTTTCAGCCTGTCCCAAATCGGCGGGAGGCGCGGGGCCAGCTTCACCGCAACTGCCGGCACATCAATCTCCAGGCCCAAAAGCCCGTCGTAGAACCCGTTTTGGACCGCCAGCTCCGAGAACATTTGGTGAGGCGCACCCCTCTCCAGCCGTTTGTAGTATCGTCCGTGAAGAACCTCCGGCATGGGGCCGAGCCCGTCGAGAGTGCGGAGGCGAATCATGGCCAGCCAATTGCGGAAAGCTTCGACCGCTCGGTGGTGTCGGTAATCGCCGATAATGACGCCGGCATTCCACACCGGCCAGACCGAGCCGCTCTGGTAAGCGGAGGCGTCGTACGCGGGGTCCGACAGCGAGAGGCTGCGCACGCCCCAATCTGTTCGGAAGTCAGCGCTCGCCATCTTCTCAAGAACGCGCTCCGCCCGGTCAGACCGGAAGTTTCCCATCCAAATGCTGATGGCGCAGTGAGGAACCAAGGACTCGAGGGGTCGCCCTGAGCGGTCAAGCCCCCAAAGATACGTCGAGGACTTCTCGTTCCAAAGCTCTCTTTCAATGGACCGCGAGGCCTTTTGCTCCAGGGAGGCGCACCGACTTGCCACTCCCGCATCGCCGAGAGCCAGAGCCAGATTCTCCATCTCTCGCAGCGCCTGAACCCACATTCCCTCGAGCTGCGTGTCTTTCGAGACAGCGAAGGAGCTTTCCGCCGAGCCCCAATCCTGAGGCTGGATTTCGATTAACCCATCCGAAGGATCAACCGCCGAGAAACACCACTGAAGAGTTTTCAAAATCTTCGGCCACTCTTCCCTGATAAACTGAAGGTCGCCGGTCGAGCGATAGTAGTGTCCATAGGCAGCCAGAAAGTAAACGGGACCGTCGGTATGAATGTAGGCGTACGGGAAGGTCTTCAAAAAATCGGGCTGATAACGAAGGCTTTGGGTGATCTCGTGAACCGTCTTTCCGTCCGCCCTTTGGAAGCGTTGAAGAAACCGAAACGCCTCTCGTACGTGCGACGAAAGACCGGCGCGGTGGAAAGCCCATGACGAGAGTGTCGGCTCATCGAAAAACCACGCATATTGCGGCCGCGTCCCCTCTCCTGACGAACTGTAGCCCGACACCAGCCCGTAACCCAGAAAGGGATTCCGCACGCGGAGCTGGTCCAGGGAGACAACGCTCCACGCCAGGGCGTCGTTCACTTCACGGTCGGGAGAGATAACCCGGGGCGCCCCGCACAAAAGGTTCTTGTAGTGTGCGAGAGCCTCGCGGAATAATTTCTCTGGTCGGCTCGAAAGGGCGTTGATGGTGTCCCTTGCCGAGGAGCCCTCGGGCCACGAGATCCCGAAGAGAATTGGGACGAAACCCCTTTGAGCCTCTGCCACAGGAACCTTCAGCCGAATCTCCTCGGCGCCATTTGAAAGCGAACAATGGGAAACGGCGAACGGCGATTCCACCCGCAGCTCCACACGACGTTCTTTCTCGAAAGCCACAAGCTCCCCGCGTTCGTCATCCCAGCAGACGGTCGGTTTTTCCTTCACTCCCATGAGCATAGGAGCCAAAGAAGGATGAAAGCGAACCGCAATTGTCAAATCCGCGAAAGTGTCAATATCCAGAAGAATTGCAGCGCCGGGAAGCTTGCGGGGTACGAAAAGGGTTTCGGTCAGAGCGAACCGATCAGCAACGAGGCGGAGTTGAGCCATGTGAGGCGCCGCCAACTGGTCGCGAACCAGCTCCCCCGATGACCGAAAGGTCTTGCCGCCGTCATCAGAAAACGACAAGGTCAGGCCGTGGAAGAGCTTGAAGGGGTAAACCCACGCCTCCAAGGCGCCCCCGACTTTCCCCCATATCCCGGCCTCCTCCCCGAGGGCTTCCACATGACTCCACGGCTGGGCTGGCCGCTCAAGAACGAGAGGGCCGCGATAGAGCCGAAATCGTTCAAAAGGACAGCGGGCATCGCCACCAGCGTCCGTCCGTGCGACGACCGAAACACAAGTTGCGATGACAACGGCGAGAAAACCCGCGGGGAATCGCGCTCGCCCCGTTTTCTTATGCCAGGACTCCCTCCATAAAGAACGGCTGACCCTCATCGTCAACTCCCTTTTGAGAAATACATACTTCACCCGAAGCGCCTGAGCCGAATGCAGCGTCTGTGAACAATCGGGACCATTCATGCTGTATAGCTGACCGTGTCCCTGGCAACCGGCCAGCTTCACGCCAAAGTATAGCACGTAATCCCTCGGTGTCAGGGGGAGATCAACTCACCGCAGAGAGAGAGCGCGCGGAGAGCGCGGAAAAAATATTTGCCTGTCTCCAATAAACGCACAGGACAGCCCCACGCGGGGCTGCCGAGGCTGGCGAGGGGTTCCGTTTTCCCATTTGGCCGGCTCCCGTCACTGTGTGCTCTGAAGGCAAAATGATAGCGCGGCGCTCAGATTTGACAGGGCGCCCCTCGCGGCATGTCGGCGGAGGTCCCGCGGAACGCGGGATGAACACTCATGGGCAGGATGCCCATGCCACGTCCCTCTGCGCCCCTGTGTCTTTGCGTTAAACTCCCTCTTCCTCCTCTCCTTGCCAGTGGAACGCGGCCACACCCGATTGTTTTTGAACCTTGAAATGTCGAACGCGTTGGTATTATATGGTTGTGTGCTTCGGCTGGAGGCCGGGAGCGGGCATAAGTGGCCGTAAGCCTTTCGGCGCCGACAACCGCTTAGGGAGGAGCTGAATTGCAAAAAGACAAGATGATTGTGGTCGGGTGGCTCAGCTTTCTCGTTGATGCGCTGATAACCGGCCTGTCTCTGTGGCTTGCGTTTTTCGCGTGGTGGCTGCTTTACCAGTTGTTCGATCTCGGAAAGGATTTTCACCACCGCTTCGCCACCTACGCCAACCTCTATTTGGTGATCATACCCTTTTTCCCCCTTCTGTACAAAAGATACGGTCTTTACGATTCCGTCGGGTTCAAGCAACAGAAAAAGGCCGCCTCCATCATTGGCAGGAGCATTGCCGTGGGGCTGGCGACCATCATCGTTTTCCTCTTCGTAGCGAAAATCCAGACCGTCAGCCGTCCTTTGCTGGTCGCCTTTGCGGGGATAAGCTTTTGCCTGGTGAACCTCAAGGAGGTTGTGATTTCCGAGTACTTCAGGCGAGCGCGCCGGTTGGAACGGGACTTCAGGAACGTTCTTATCGGAGGCGTTGGGGAGGTTGCGCGCGAGACCATCGAACTGATCGAGCAGAACCCTCGCTGGGGATACAAGATATGCGGCGTTGTGGTTCCGGAATCTTTCGCGGACAAGATGGAGGTGTTCGGGCATAAGGTGCTCGGCACGTACGCAGAAATCTCCCAAATCCTCACCGCCAACCAATATGACCAGGTCGTCTTCGCCGTCGGGAGGCGCCACCTGCACGAGGTGCAAGACGCTATCTATTCCTGCGAGCTGCAGGGGATTGACGCATGGCTCATCGCCGATTTCTTCAAGGCCGCCATTGCCAAGGCGAGGCTTGACGAGTTCTGCAACCTCCCGGCCCTGGTGTTCAGCACGACTCCGCAGTTCAGTTGGAGCCTCATGCTGAAAGCTGTTTTCGACAGGGCAGCGGCTGGAATCCTGCTCATTGTGACCTCGCCCCTTTTCGTCATCGTCCCCCTCGTCACCAAATTGACCTCACGCGGCCCCGCCTTTTTCAAACAGAGGCGAGCCGGCCTGAGAGGAAGACAGTTCAACATGTACAAGTTTCGCTCCATGCGAAGCGATGCCGAACAGCGAAGAGCCGAGCTCGAAATTTTCAACGAGCTGGAGGGCGCCGCTTTCAAGATGACCAACGATCCCCGCATCACGCCTTTCGGGCGGCTCATCCGCCGCACCAGCATTGACGAGCTTCCCCAGCTCGTCAACGTTATCAAAGGAGACATGAGCCTTGTGGGGCCTCGCCCCCTCTGTCTGTATGACGTGGACAAGTTTAAGGAATGGCAGAGAAGAAGACAGACCATGAAGCCGGGGATCACCTGTCTCTGGCAGATCAGGGGAAGGAGCGAGATTGATTTCGAGACGTGGATGAAACTGGACCTTCAGTATATAGATAACTGGTCTCTCGCACTCGACCTGAAGGTTCTGCTGAAGACTATCCCCCTCGTGCTCCTTTGCAGGGGCGCGAGGTAGCCGCCACCGTTTTGCGTGCCGGAGTGGCCCGGGCGCTCGCATCGTCTCGAGATGCTCACGCCATTACGCCCATCACTTCGCAGTGGATGCTGCCAGCGGCGTGCTTATCGTCGCGCCAAAAGCCTTCAATGCCTGGAGAACGCGCACCGCCTCCCGCAGTTGAATGTCAACAAATTTCTTCTCTTTTTCCTGTGCTGCGTTGTTGCCGGCCAGCTTTTCGAGCTCTTCCTGTGAGACAGATGGTTTTTCGCCCTGGGCCGAAGGTTTCTTGCCTCCACTCTCCGGTTTTTTCTGCTCGTTTTTCTGCAGGGCCTCCTCCATCTCCTTGTATCTCTGCGTTCTTCTCTCCAGTTCCTGCTCAGGAGTCACCGGCACCACAACGTGAGGCTCGATCCCTTTGTCCTGGATACTCTCCCCACTCGGGGTGTAGTATTTTGCCGTCGTCAGCCTCAGCGCCATATGCTCCTCGGGCTTGCCGAGGCGAAGGATTGTCTGAACCGAACCCTTCCCGTAACTGGTTTCGCCGATTATCACACCCCTTTTCAGGTCCTTAATCGCACCGGCGACGATCTCCGAGCCGCTGGCGCTTGCTTCATTGATTAGAACAGCCATCGGATACATCCGGTGGGTCAGCGATTCATGGGACGTGTACGCTTGATTCTGCGACTTCCGTTTGCCCTTGGTGGAGACTATCACGTGCCCCTCCGGGATAAAGAGGTCTGCCACCTCCACCGCGGAGACAAGCAAGCCCCCCGGGTTGTCTCGAAGGTCGAGAATCAGCGAATCTATTCCCTGGTCCTCCAAGTCCGTGAGTTTCCGGTGGAGGTCCGACGCCGTCCTCTCCTGAAACTGTGTCACTTTCACGTAGCCGATGGAATCTTCCAGGACCCTTGCCTCGGGGACGCTCGACACGTTTATGATTTGGCGCGTGATGGTAAAGGTTTTGATGGTCGTGTGCCCGCGGAGGACGGTGATGGTCACCTTCGTCCCCGGCACCCCGCGAAGTTTTGAGACCACGTCGTTCAGGTCCGGGGCCCTCAATATTTCGTCGTTGACCTTGACGATCCTATCCCCGGCCAGCAGCCCCGACCGATAGGCTGGCGTCCCCACGATGGGTGACACTACCGTCACGAACCCTTCCCTCGTTTTTGTGATCTCTATTCCCAGACCGCCGAATCTTCCCGTGGTGTCCACTTCCATGTTCTTTACCGCCTCCGGGGGGAGGAACTGACTGTGAAGGTCGAGCGAATTAAGCATCCCACGAAGCGCACCGTACATCAGCTTCCGCGGTTCGACGTCCTCGACGTAATAGTCCCGGATCACGGCCTCAGCTTCAGGAACGAGCTCAAGCAACCTGAGCGTATCAGTTTTGCTCTCCGCGAACTTCTTTTGTACCTTCGCGCCGAGCACAAAGTTTGCTGCCACCAGAATGACGATTATCCAGAGCAACTTCTTGTTTGTCATGAAACACTACCTCCATCTCTTGCTCACAACGAGCGCCTTGTCGTAACAAACGTTACGCCCAAATGTTAAAAAAGCCTCGTATGAGGAGAACCATCGCACCACGCCTGCCGAGCGACTACTTTCGCAAGAATTGCACCCGCCGGACAAACCCTTCCCTCCCCGCACGTTCTCATTAAACTATTACGCGCTTTCGCTATTTTGTCAATGGCATATATTTACCAGGAGTTCCCCCAAAAAATTACGTATGGGTGCAGTTTTTCACAGCGCTTCGGCGAATGGCTCCGATTGAGCTGCAAGAAAACGTCCTCTCAATGGACTGTTTTCCCTTCTGTCACGCGAGCTGCAGGGCAGTTCGCTGCAAAGTTTCCCCAAGATTTCGGTGATTTCGCCTTTGAATGTGCACGCCGTTGGCTACCACTACTATGGGACTTCCCGGAGGTTATGACCCGGTCGGAAACGCAGTTTCTAACTCAAGACATCTTGTTTTTGCTGAAAGAGTTTCCCCAATTTCGACCATAAAAGGGCCTTCACACTTGCCATTTTCGATTTCTACCTCGCTACGAATAGGTTACAACGTCAGCCTCGCCGTTTATGGGGAAACTCCTGCATATATTTACAGCCTGAGCACCACGGCGCGCCATGACTCGGAGAATACCTTTTATCATCTGCGCACCCAATCTTTCGTTGACTCAGAATCGCTCAATCTGCTCCAGATAGCCCTGGAAATTTCGTTTAACTTCCGTCAAACTGTCTCCCCCGAACTTCTCCGTGAAGGCGGACGCGAGCTCCAGAGCCACCACTGCCTCTCCGATGACTCCCGCGGCAGGGACCACCGTAACGTCTGCTCGTTCCTTAGCGGCCTTCACTTCCTTCTTCGAAACGAGGTCCACGGACGCGAGAGGCTGTCCGAGCGTCGGTATCGGTTTCAAAGCGGCTCGGAGGACGATATTCTCGCCGTTGGAAATGCCCCCTTCGAGCCCGCCGGCGTTGTTGCTCTTGCGATAAAACTTCAGCCCCTCGCGGGCGGGGTCGTAAAAAATCTCGTCGTGAAGGTCCGAGCCGCGCCTTCTCGCGGCCTCGAAACCGATTCCTATCTCAACGCCCTTCACCGCTTGCACGCTCATGAGTGCGGCAGCCAGCCTGGCGTCCAATCTCCTGTCCCACTGCACGTGGCTTCCAAGCCCGACCGGCACATTTCCAACGATAATCTCGAAAACCCCGCCGAGCGTGTTTCCATCTTTTCTCGCGTCATCAATAGCGGCGATCATCTTCTCCTCCACCGCTCGGTCGGCGCAGTTGAGCCGGGAGCCTGCGACACCTGCCTCGATTTCCTCCGGTGACAGTGGCTCTCGCCTCGCCTCGATCCCCCCAAGGGCGACCGTGTGACTGATGACTCGCATTCCGAATTCCCTCAAGAAAAGTTTTGCAAAAGCTCCTGCGGCAACTCGCACCGCGGTTCCTCTGGCGCTGGACCTTTCGAGAATGTCGCGGGCATCATGCGTGCCGAACTTCAGCGCCCCGGAGAGGTCCGCGTGCCCCGGCCGCGGCGCCGTCACCGGCGGAAGAGTCTCTATCGAGAAGTCCCTGTTTGCTATGATAAAAGACACCGGGCTGCCGATAGTTGTTCCATTCCGCACGCCGGAAAGAATCTCCACTTTATCGTCCTCGATGGACATCCTTTTGCCTCGTCCGTAGCCGCTCTGCCGCCTTTTGAGCTGCATGTCCACGTACTCCACCTCGACGGGCAGACCTGCCGGAAGCCCTTCCAATATCCCTATCAGGCATTTGCCGTGGGATTCCCCCGAGGTCAAGTATCTAAGCATAATTCGCCAACCCTTATATTTTATGCCAGCCGCCACCGACGGCGGGCGCTGATTAGGCCCCCGCCCTGCCAACCTCATTAGTTTATAGCACAAATACGGCGCGCCTCGCCATTATACCTTTTGCGGGGTGGGGTGGCCGCGAAATCGTGGCATATCGGGCAGGCTTTCTTCAATTAGGTCGCTGTCCTCATTCCGCCCTGCCGGCCTTTAGCCCCGCCTTGGCGGGGCTTCAGCCGGGCTTCCGTGGGGTCACGGGCTTCAGCCATTCTCACCACCCCTGTCGGTTTTTCGTGCTTCCGGCCGGAAACGTCATCTCTGGCGGCCCTTTCGAGCCGCTCGTCGTTCTTCGTCTGCCAGACGATATGAAGGCAGAGGTCGTGAAAAACACGTTGCGGCACGGATGAATCCTTTTAATCGAGAAGCCCGGCTAAAGCCGGCTCCGACAGGAATATCTAGCGCATCCGAGACCACCGGCTGAAGCCGCTGGCTAAAGACCGATGCTTCGGATTGTGCTCGCTCAGGCTGTTGCATCACCTACTCCCGGCATCTGTGCATGATTGTGGGCATTGATTCCCGATGCGCCTGACCACCGGCTGAAGCCGGTGGCTAAACGGTGCTCGCGAATACAGCTACACATTTCTTCGCGCAAAATCGGGTCCCGCGGGGGAGTTTGTGCCTTTTTGAAAAATGGAGTACGTGACGGCACTTACCAACCAGAGCACTTGGGGAAACTGCCCCACCGAAATACAGCCCCACCCTTTTCCCCGGACAGGCTCTGCAATCGTAATAAAGTGAAAATTCGTTTTTGTTTACTGCCGCAGTTCGGATATAGTTTTCAGGGGAAGTGCGACGGGCCCTTCCGCACCCAGAGATTCACTGTTATGAGAAAACCCTATTCAAAAAAGAGCACGAGAAAGAAAAGGCGCTGGCTGAGGCGTCTCTATTGGGTGGCGGCGGCAGGGCTGCTCATCGCCGCAATTGGGTTCGGTATTATCCTCGCTAACCTCAAAGGGATAGTCCTCCGCCAACTGCGATCCAGCTTTCCGGAAATGCACATTTCGTTGGATGCCGTCTCCCTGAGACCCTTTTCCCGCCTCCTTCGCATAACCGGTCTTCAGCTTTCGGGTGGAGGGGGTGAAAAGGGGTCGTTTGTCATAATGCCCAAAGTGGACGTTCGCTACCGGCTCGACCCCTTCAAAGGTCTTATCCTGAAAAGCGTGAAGTTTCCGGGTGTGCGGGCGAATCTTCGTCCGGGGTTCGGCGCCCTTCTCCCCTCGCTCGCCGGGCCCGCGAGGACGCCCCTGCCGGCTAAGAAGTTCAAAAAGTTCCCGGTCGGACCTCGCATCGCAAAGCTTTCGCTAACCGGTTCCACCTTAGATTTTCGCATCCCCGATTTGCATCTCGGTTGCTCAATAGAGGAAGCGACCGCCGACAGTTCCTCCAGCGGAACCCTCCTCGATAACACAGATTTCTCCCTCAGGTTGCAGGGTTTCTCCCTCAACATGCCATCTTTCCGGCTGCAAGACGTTCAGCCTCGGCTGTCCGCCCGCGTCTCCAGGAAACCGACCGGCAGGAGGATTGACGTAGTGCAGGGAGTGTTCTCGATACCCGATGTCGTTCGAGCCGATTTCAGTGGAGGCCTCTCATTCGAGCAATCCGTCCTCACGGCGGAATCCGAGATGCGGGTTCGGTCGTTTCACCTCGATGACGTTCTCAGCCTTTTGAAGGCGTCCTTTCCGGAGCTGGATAGTTACCGAATTGGTGGCTCGGCCAATGCCCGCCTCCAAGTTCATTACCGCTCTGGACCCCGCCAGCCATTTTCTCTTTCAGGTGACATCTCCCTGAGAGAGGGGCGGGCGAGCTTGCCCGTGCCGAAGCCTCTCATCGCTGAGGAAGTCGAGGCGGATGTTCCCTTCCGCTGCTCGATCCTCGACGGAAAGACGACACTGACTATCGGCCCCGACACACAGCACCTCGCCGGCGCAACCCTTGCCGCAGCTCGCGTCGCCTACGATGAACAGGAGCTTGCCTGCGACCTTCTTGCTATCTTCAAGCTGTACCCCGGCCCTCAAGGCGACCAGGTTCTCAAGTCGCTGAACGCTTCTTTTCGCTCTCATGGGGGAAACGTCAGCGCCCGCCTCTCCGGGAACTTGCAGAGTGATGGCGTGTCTCTGGAAGGCGACGTGAACGTCCAGGATATCGGGCTTGACGAGGTGCTGTGCCATTTTGGCGTCGCCAAAGACACCGTATGGGGGAACGCAAGCGGTAAGGCACACCTTGATTGCACAACCGGTCCAAAAGCGACCGTTACATTGAAAGGGGAGTTGTCGCTGCGAGTCCCTGAAGCCACCGTCTCCCTGCGGAAGCCTTTGAAGGTCAGGGGATTGGAAATTATCGCCCCATTTGAATACTCCGCCTCCTCCTCCGTCCAACAATTTGGAATCGAGCCGAGCGACAGCCTTCCGTTGGGAGGCGCCGTCACCGCGCAGACCATCGGCTACGGAGAAAGAGTCGCCGAGGACGGGACCTCCACCATGCAATGGTCGGTTTCGGGCGTGCTGGCGAACGCGGTTTCCTCGGGCAATGAAACGACGGTTTCCATCGAGTCGTGCCGGGCGTACGACGGCGAGGTCACGGGCACGGTCAACATCTTTTCAGGAAAGAAAAGCCTCAACTATGACGGGAAGCTTCAGGTTGAGGATCTGGATTTGGAAAGGCTTCTCAAAGGGCTTGGTGTGGACACAGAAAAGTACTACGTCAACGGCCTGGCCGAAGGGAGCGTCACCGTTTCCGGCAAGGAGGGAAAGTGGGAGAAGGCGAAAGTAGTATTCTCGGCCATCCCGCCGGGAGGCATTGTGCGGATCGAGGATGTCGAGAAGCTCTTCGATTCTATCCCAGGCGAAGCCGGTAAGGCGGCTCTCCAGGGATTGAAAAGCGGATTTACCCCTCAGCAATGGGAGAAATTCGTGGAGGGAATGAAAGAGTTCAGATACAGCGTGGCGACAGTGGAGATGAGCTATCGCCCGCTGCGGACACGTTTGGGAGCCGGCTTTCGCGCCGAAGTCGAGCTCCATTTGGTTGGAAGCGGCGCCGGGCAGGCGTTCGATATAACAATTCCGCTGACATGGGATGTGATATAATGTACGAGAGGCTTAGTGCAGGGATTCGCAAATACAGTGACGTATAATGGTGTCGTGAAAGGAGCTATTTTGACGGGATGACAGGATAGACTGGATTATCCCAGAGGCGCGAAGCATCCAGTAAATCACAAGCCGGCGGGCCGCTGGGTGAAATATCACGAACCGCAAACGATTGACGGAGAAGTTGTCCGAGACCTTGCAGCCCGGTCATGGCGGCGTCGAAAGAGATACGGTCATCGTCGAGCCCCGCGTGGCGCGGGGTCAAGCAGGTTGTTGTGGCGGCTCAGGACATACAACTCGTTAACAATGTCGTCGCCACCGGCAAGCCACTATGTCAGCGGGAAGTTGAGTTAGCGCGAAAGGTGAACAACCTTTCGCAGGGATAAACAGGATTCCAAAAATCATGTTCATGCTGTTATACTGTCGGAGGAAGAATACGTTGCCGAATTTGTGAATTGGAACACTTAGGTTACTCCTCCCTCGCAGCCATCGAGGCTGCCGGAGAGATTAGAAAAGATGCTTTCTGACAAGGAGAAAAAGATGCGTAAGATAATTCTTTGCTTCGCCCTTGCAGCGATGACCCTCCCGTTGGTTCTCGCCTCGTGCAGGCCCCGGGTGGACGTTTACACACACGCCCCGGAAAAGCCGATCGTCGTGAAAGTTGAGATCCACATATACCAGCACGCTGTGCAGGACCTCGATTATATAATGGGTGGCTCGGCGGAAGAAACCGAACCGCCCCCACCGCCGGAAGGCGAAACCGAGAAGGAATCTCCGCCTTCTTCTGCGAACACAGAGAGCGTGGTCGGCAACATCTTCCTCCGCCTCCTTGGCGTCGGAGTGGCGCAGGCTGAAACGGTCCCCGACAGGGAGCAGCTTAGACGGGTCCTGGGGTCCATGCGCAGGAGGTATCCCACGCTCAGCAAATATAGAGCCGACAAGAGCGTTGGGGAGAATCACCTGGGGTACGTCCAGGAGCGCCCCTCCTCGAAAATGTCCGATGCGAAGTACGCCAAAGCTCTCCGCGCAACCATCGCAGCCGAAAATGCCGACAGGCAGCTCCTCTACCGAGTCCGCGCCCGCATGGACCGCACAGCCCCGCAAAAGCAGGCCGCGATTTACGCCAAAGCCTGGCGGGAAAAATACGCCAAGCCCGGCGAGTGGATACAGGTTTTTGACAGGAAAGCGAAAACGTGGGTGTGGAAGCCGAAGTGATTTCGGAAGTCGCCTCACGAGCTATTTTCACCGCAGAGAGCGCTGAGAGCGCAGAGTAGAGGAGTGCTCTATTATTAATCTCGCGTCTTATCTCTGCTCGCTCTGCGACCTCCGCGGTTCAAGCTGCCTATCTGTTGCCCTGCACGATAGAGGCCGCGGACAACAGCAACCAGAGGCCCTAAAGCAAGCTCACAAGCCGGTCAAGGTCTTCCCTTTCGTGCTCCGACATCACCGAGATTCTCAGGCGGCTGGAGCCTTTCGGCACGGTCGGAGGCCGTATGGCCGGGATGAGAATGTTTTTCCTGTAAAGCTTTTTTGACTTTGCCACGGCTTTCGACGCTTCTCCGACGATGACGGCCATAATCTGGCTGGCCGAGTTTGTCATCGGAAGGTTCATCGTCGTCAGGCTCTTCTTGAGGTGCTCGACGTTTTTCCACAGCCTCTCGCGCCGCTCCGGTTCCTTCTCGATGATATTGAGCGCCTCTATCGCGGCGGCGCACGCTGCCGGAGGGGGAGCCGTCGTGTACACGAAACTCCGGCACTTGTTTTGAAGATAAGCGATGAGTTCCTTTGAGCCCGCGACGTATCCCCCCATGCCGCCGAGAGCCTTGCTGAGCGTGCCCATCTCCACGTCCACCTGCCCTTCCAGACCGTAGTACTCGACCACGCCCCGCCCGGTCTCTCCCATAACTCCCGTCGCGTGCGCCTCGTCAACCATCACCATCGCGTCGTAGCGCTTCGCCAGCGTCACGATGTCCGGCAGCGGACAGATGTCCCCGTCCATACTGAACACGCCGTCGGTGACTATCAGCCGCCTCTTGTATCCGTGCGCACCCGAAAGAACGCTTTCGAGAGACTTCGTGTCGCCGTGCCGATAGACCAGCATCTTCGCTCCCGACAACCGGCAGCCGTCAATAATGCTGGCGTGATTCAGCCGGTCAATAATCACCGCGTCTCCTGCTCCCACCAACGCGGAGATGGCGCCGACGTTCGCCATGTAGCCGGTCGCAAAAACCATGCTACCCTTCGTCCCCTTGAACTGAGCGATCCTCTCCTCCAACTCCCGGTGAAGCCTCATCGTCCCCGAAATCAATCTCGACGCCCCCGTCCCCCACCCGTACTTCTCGATAGCATTTCTGGCAGCTTCCTTCACCCTCGCGTCGTTCGCCAAACCGAGATAATTGTTCGAGCAAAAGCACAGACACGTTTTTCCGGCGATGGTGACGTGCCGCTCCTGCGCGCTTTCCACCGTGCGCAGCTCTCGAAGCAATCCATCCCTCCGCAGCTTACTCAGTTCTTCCCTAATAAAATCCATAGCTCAGCTTGACCAGACTACGGTGCGCATCCAGTGTTTCTCCCCGCGCCAACTATACATACACGAACGACTTCCGTCAAATCTCAACAGATTGGCGCTCCTCGTAGCCTCCGGCACAGCGCCAATCATCTTGCAGTTCTCGCAGAAGTTTCCCGAGCCGGATTGGAATATGGACGATGTCAGAGCGAAACCGTAACGAAAAAACGTCGCACATTGGTGCAGCCAGCGAAGGAATGAAAGGCGTCTTCCGCCTCGCATTCAACGCACGGCAACGAGTGGCCCCGACGCATGATACAACGTTTGCCCGTAGTTGACGCGCACGACGGCAAAAGGGGTCCTCCCGCAAGACTTTTCACGTGCGGACAAACGTACAACTTTTTCCCCAGAATGCGTGATTGCATTTGCGGTTTTTTGCAGTCAGGGTGAGTTCTTCTCGTATTCTCTCGCGTAGTCGGGGAATGTGCGATCGTTTTTCTTCGGCGGCAATGTCCACTCGATGTGCAATCTGTCGCACCCTTTCGGCAGGATAATGGCATCCGTTCCCGTGAGAACGTCCCCTTTCCGTTGCACGGCTCGCTTCATAGCCGCGCCGGGCGGAATGTGCAGGATAACCCGCTTCGGCGGCGTTCTGTCGGGGCAGGAAAATCGCACCTCGCAACCTCCCCGGACGCCGATGACGGCGAAGCTGGCTCTTCCAAAAACCGTCGGAGCTCCGAGGACGACAATCTTTTTCCCGGGACGCAGCCACGCGACCGGAACAGCGGGAAGCAGGTGCAGAACTTCGCCGTCGCTGCGCAACAGCATGTTTCGCAGGAGAATGATGTATTGCGCCGCAGCCCAGAGATGCGGTTGCGTGTTGTTCCAAGCGGTGCGAGTATCGTAATATACGCCTTCTGGGAAGCCGTGCGTTGACGTGGTATGGGCGAGGAGATGATAAAAGTGAGCAACTGCTTTGTCCTGCTCGCCGCGTATGATCTCGGAATTGGTCACGTAGGTGCTCATGTAGGGGTGTATAACGCGCGTTTTTTTTGGCGACCACCTGATAGTGCCCTCGACGAAACCCGCGCGCACATGGTTGAGGGTTGCAGTAACCCGAGGGTCCCACGCGCTGAATAGAGGCGTGGGATGGAGCGCGGTCAGATTCCCCCACGATGTGCCAACCCCCTCGTAGCTCGGGGGAAACCAGTCCGCGCCGGACTTCGTAAAAGCGTTCTCGATAGAACTCCTGTACGCCTGAAAGAGTTGCCGGTACTCCCTGGCATCGTTTTGCTCTCCAAGAGCTTCCGCCATGCGAGCGACGCAATCCACTCCCCGCAGGTTCCAGAAATCGTATCCGACGATGTGGTTTTGGGTTTGCATGAGGCTCTCACCGTCAGCGATGGAGGGGAACAGGATGCCGCGGTACGGAGAATCGGGTCGTGCTTTGGTCTCGCGGGCGAGCCGGAGCCAGGAAACGCTTTTCGTCGCGGCCGCATAGACCTCACGAAGCCACCCACGGTCGCCGGTTAGGGCATAATGGGCATAAAGCGCCCAGAGCGCCTGCCCGTTTCCATCAAGTTCCCCCCGCTGGCTGATGAATTGCCCGTCTGGTTTCTGGAACCTTACGAAATGTGCCAGGCTTTCCTCCGCCTGGGAGCCGAATCCTGCGAGATCGAGCGCGTAAACCTGGAATGCGCCATCCCGAAGATAGAAATTATCGTAGAAGCCCTCTCCCGGTTTGATAACCGTCCCATCTCTCCCGATGAAGTTGTAGATGAGAGAAGCGTAGTACGTTAACGAAGGCTTTTCTTCCGGGACGGCGATTGTTGCGCCTTTTCGAAGCAGCTCGAGCCAGAATTCCTTCGTTCGCCGGCGAACTTCAGCGAAGTAAGCGGGGCTGCCCGGAACGACCTTTTTCATCGCCCCGTCGCTGCCTTGCTTCCCCATCGGAACGTCTCCCGTCGCTTCGCACTCTGCCAGAGGTGCATGAGGAATAACGAGGTGCAGCTCCACGGCGCCTTTTTTCGGCAGGGGGACTTTCCAGTGGAGGGAATTCCCCACTCTTTCCATTGTCGTCCCTTGGGGGAGACCGATGAGCAAGGCGAGTTTCCCTCCCTCCTTGCAGACATACCGGTCAACTTCGCCGCACGCCTCTATCGCCTGCGGAGCGGAGAAAGCCCTCGACAGCGAAATCCCGACGGACGCTTTGGTCGGACGAGAAAGCTCCGATCGGATGCGGATGCAGACCTGATTCAAGTAGTCCTCGCTGCTCGAGGGGTGCTCGTAAGAAAACTCATCAGCGGGGTTGAGTGGCGATGCGAAGATGATGAACTCATACCTCAGACCCTTCCCCTCCTGCTGGAGGAGGTGGACAATCGGCAGGGCGACCTCGAAGGCAGCGACATGCGGTTCCCGCCAGGGCAAACCGGAGACGGACACAATATCCTTTTCCAGGGTGCGAACGATACTCGTGGGCAGAGGCGAATACGATCCCCCTGTGAGAAAACGACATTTGATCTCCCCGCCAAGGAATAAAGTGCCGTCCGGCGCTATACGTGTGCCGTCGCGGTAGTCTTTCAGCCCGACCACCGTCCAGGGATTGGAGAAGTACTCGTAGCTCTTGGGGCTTTGCCCGGAGTGTACGAGGCCACTCCCTGGGCATGGCTGTGTCAGATACAAAACCCATAATACGACAATGCACATTTTTTTTAGACGCATCTTTTTTCCTCCCGGGCTGACCCATCGGGATGTTCGAACCGGTCAAGCACGCAAGCCGACATTATGAATACCATGCGAATGCTCGATTGGCAAGGGTATGATCGCAACGGGTGTGGCTCCATTTCAGCGGCGGAACTGTCCTTGGACCTAACCCGTGCGGGAATCTCGACCCCATCCCCACACTCGCCTTTACGAGGAGGAGAAAACGGCGGGCTATTCGAACTCGCCTCGAGGAATCTTTCCAGTCGTGACGCACATATCTCGCCCTTTCAGGGCTCACCATTCTTCAACCGGGGCCCTTTCTCAGGGCGTTGCCCTGAGCTTTATTAAGTCTGCCCTTACAGGGCGACCCGAAAGCAATCTTCAGCCCTGAAACGGCGCAGTATTGGAGAACGCGCGCTTTTTCTCAACCGCGACGCGAAGCGGGCGCCCAAGCCCTGAAAGGGCGCAATATCTTAGCCCAGGGCAACGCCCTGGGGAAATAGCATGTGATCAAATACAAAAGCCCTGAAGGGGCGCAATAGGGTCATCGCCAGTACACGGTTCGCTCCAGACACACGAGAGCGGACTGTTGGAGGCATATAAGGTAACCAGCAAATCACAACCCGGGACCCGCGGGGTTAAGAACCTTGGCGCCCTTGTCGTCTTGGCGAGAGAAAATGGAAAAACCCCGCGAAACGCGGGGTTGCAGAGACGCAAAGGCCCAAACCCCCATTCATCCTGTTATCGCGTCAAAAAAGGAATACGTCGCCGAACTTATGAATCAGAACATTTAGAGTGGTTCTGTTAAATGGAGCTCGCCCTGGTCGGTCATAATGGAATGGCGGGGAAAGGAAGAATGGCTGGGGAGGCAGGACTCGAACCTGCGGCCTCTTGATCCAGAGTCAAGCGTCTTACCAATTCGACCACTCCCCAGCAGCACCGGCAGAGAGAACTTATACAGAGGCGAACTCTGAAGCCGGAAAAGAGTCGTCTCCACGAGGGAATCTAACCCAAATTACATATATATGTATCACGACGGTACTGGTCCTGTCAACCATAATTCGCGCCCTCAATGTATGGCCTCAGTCTGGGGCGGATACCCGGCCGAGGCGGAGGAGGCAAGAAGGGAACAGCAGATTAACGCAAAGTCGCAGAGAATAAGGCGAGAAGGACACCCCGCGTCTCGCCCTCGGCGGGGGCAGGATGCCACCGGCACAAGGGCTACTCTGCGTCCTATGAGATCCGAACCTCAACCGCCCGTAACTGAGGCATTACGCCTTCAATTTCAGTATGGAAATCCGGCTACAACCCTCGGGCATGGGCCCGCTCAAATCGAGCACACGCCGTTCTGAACTCACAAAGGGATATTGCAGTGGGGGGCGATTCTCGATATGATATGTGAGGTAGTGGGTGGACATTCGCCGAAAGCCCTCGGCGAAGTCTTATTGCGCGAAAAAGAGCGCAGAAAGGCCGCGCACCCGTTCACCTGAGTCGAAAAGAGAAATGCGCAAACTCTATCAGATGGAGAAGATGTGCGATGAGCGAAATCGAAGTTCGGAAACTCTCTGACGGAGAGCTGGAGGAAATGGGCGTGAACGGCTGGCCCATTTGGGAATGCGACCCTTCGAGATTCGACTGGGAGTACACCGACAAGGAGACCTGTTACCTCCTCGAGGGCGATGTCACAGTAAGCACTCCGACGGGAGATGTCCATTTCGGCGAAGGAGACCTCGTTGTGTTCCCGAAAGGGCTTAAGTGCGTCTGGAACGTCATCAAGCATGTTCGGAAACACTACCGCTTCGGTTGATAGCGGCCCCTTCGGAAAGCAAACCCGCCTGCCCAAAGACGCGAAGCGTTGAGAAACGTCTCCCGGATGACTGTAGGGACAGGAGACACGGAAGCCGACTTTTGTTGCGGACGACAAGAGATGTCTGAAAAACTGAGTGCAAAAAAGAAGATTGAACGCTGGGTGGTTCGCCGCGCGCTGGCAGGCACACTTTTCTTAACTCGACTCTTCCCTTTGAAACGCAGCGGCAGGCTCTCTCGGCTGATGGCAGACCTCGGCTATCACGTCCTCAGCCGCAACCGTAAGCTCGCCGTTGCAAACCTCTCGCTTGTTTACGGAGGAACCAAGTCGCCGAAAGAAATCCGCGGAATGGCCCACGAAGTTTTTCGTTTTGCTGCGAAGGGCGCACTCGAGCTGATGCTCTATCTCCCTCGGGGTGCCATGCCGCGCGTTTGCGATCTCGTGAATGAGACGGACGGATTGGAACACCTCGACAAGGCGTTGGCCGAAAAGAGAGGGGTGATTGGCCTTTGCGCGCATCTTGGGAACTTTACTGTTCTTGGGGCAAAGCTGAATTCCCTGGGCTATTCCTGTGCGACAATCATGCGGCAAATGAGAGACCAACAACTCGAGAAGATGTTCAATGACATTCGCCGACAGACACGCCAGATTGCCATCCGCAAGTTTCCGCTTTCGCGCTCCGTGAGGCAATCCCTGAGCTGGTTATCTCAGGGCAACATCCTCGCGATGTACATTGACCAGCGTTCAAAGAGCGGAGCGGTTGTGGATTTTCTGGGCTTGCCCACGTCCACCGCCACCGGAGCAGCCTATTTCGCGTTGAAATCAAAGGCTCCCGTCCTTCCCATGTTCGTCATCCAGCGTGATGACGGTGGCTACAAGCTCATAGTTGGACAGGAGGTCGGGGTCGTGGACACCGGCAATTTCAAAGCCGACACCCGCACCACCACCGCCCGGTTGGCCAGGGTTGTGGAGTCGTATATCCGCCAATATCCTACGCAATGGTTCTGGTTTGACAACCGCTGGAAGCGGCTCCACAAGTCCCGGTCTTGAAGCTCGCCGACAGGCGCGAGCATCAACACGTCCTCCAGGAAGAAAGGGCAACCGGCCCCGTCATCCGGCTGTTTGGCCTGCCGGACTAATTTTCCTTATGGTATTCCTTGCGGCAGACGTTGACGGTATTGCCCTCCACATCGCAAAAGGTGAAGCGCAACTCGGCGCCGGGGCCGCCGCGCTGTACCTCTATCATGAGAAAGCCGCCTTTTGCGTCCCGAAAATAGGGCTGCCTGTCCTTTCCCCAGTGAGGCTGATTCCGGGCGGCGTGTTTGTCACTTATCGCGCCGCATGAGAATTCCTCGACACCGGTCTCATCTACCGAATGATATTGCCAGTGCCGGTCACCGCAGACGATGTAGAAGTTTTTCAATCCGGATTCCCTCACCCATCGGAGGAACTGCCGCCCCTCCGTCCAGAATCCTTTTTTATTAGCGTGGTTGTCGTGTTTCTCCGGGCGGTCGGGCCCGATGAGAGGCGTCGGCGAAACGAGCAGCTTGAAATAGCACCGGCTCTCCGTCAAGCCTTTCTTCAGCCACTCCTTCTGCTCCGCGCCCCACATGGTCTTGTTCTGTCCATCGGGCATGGAGTTCCGCGAGCGGTAATCGCGGCCTTCCGTGAACCAGATTTGAAGTCCCTTTCCCCAGACGAACGTGCGATGCGTCTTTTCGCTCATGGGGACCGCCTCCGGGAAAAGTCGCCGCCCCAGCTCGTCGCTTATCATGGAAACGCCGCCCGACAATTTGTGAGGCGCCTTCTGAAGAGGGTCGGAGTCGTTCCAGCGGTAGTCGTGATCGTCCTTTTCCCAATAGCCGGGAGTGCTTCGGAACAGACTGCGAATGCACGGCAGGGAATACATGCGATGCCAGTGGTAGCGGGCGAGCTCCGCGTCTGTGGCGAGCGCATAATCCTGGTCGTAATAAACGCTGTCGCCGGTGGAGATGTGGAAATCGGGCTTGACGCGGGCTATAGCTCGGTACGTCTCAAATCCCCACGGCTTGCCGTCGCGGAAAATGTCCCTGCTCCGCATCGCCTGCCCGGTGGTCACGGTGAATCGTAGCGGCGCGAATATGTCTGCGGGCGGCGCCGTCTTGAAAGAACCGCTCTCGCCGAGATGGGTCAGCCCCTTCCCTCGCCGGTTCGCCATTTCGACGCGGTAATGGTATGTAGTCGCGGGCTTCAATCCGGTGAGCTTGAATTGGACCGAGCAATCATTCCCTCTCTCCGCTCTCGCCCAGGGAGTGACTTTCGCATTAGACAAACCCGGTTTGGTCCCGTAATGGACCCTGACCCAACCTTCTTTTCCCGGCACGCCCTCGGAGATGTCCGGACTCCACGCCACCCAAAATGCCCGGCTTTTCTTCCATATCTCGCTTATCGGATTGCGCTCCGGGCGGAGCGTGAGCCTCGCCCGCACAATGGCTGAGTTACAGGTCACCTCGCCGACAAGTTCCCCTTGTGCGTTGTACGGCAATTCCTGTTCACCCGGATACGCAACGCACGCGACGAGAACAAAACAGCAAACTAAGAGCACGAACATCATTCTCTCCACGGTTCACCTCCTTGCCCTTCGGACTTCCGGGCGGCTATCGTTCACAAAGCGCAACCGCTTGCAGACTCGCGGGTTTTATAATAAACGTTCATCGTTGAGCCTTATCTCTGAGTATAAAGGCGGCTGCGCGACCTGCCATACTGCTTTCATCTCGCCGCTCCATATTGCGCGCACCAATCCACGAAGTTGAGTACTCGCCGGGCGCAGAGCCTAATTTAGCGTCCATTTTTCCGGCAAGCAGGACGAAACGGGAATCAATTCTCTATCTGGGAGCGGCTCACCTTCCGGCGATTTTTTTCAACCTGGCGTTGACCTCCTTTTGCAGTTCCGGCGAGTAGCGACTGTAATCGTCCGGGACGTAAAGAGCAACGCTTTCCCGCTCCGCAACGGCCAGCGACTCAATTTTTTCGTCTGTGGTTCGCAGCCTATCTGTATCTCCTGCCGCCCAATGCAATTAACCCTTTTCGCCAATGCTTTGTCAAGAGACGGAAACTCAGCGGGTTCCCCCGCAGTTGGCGTACAGGTTATGCAGCTCGTTTCGCGTGAGCTATCAGGCACGGCTGTTCTTGCGAGGGTTGTTTTTTGTTGACAACGGGGATTGCCTCCGATATAAGCGAGCGGTATCCGCAGCCGCAAAAGTCGGAGAAGAGAGGTCTGCGGCTGGCTTTTGCCTTAATTGCGGTTGCTGTCCCGCCTATCCGGCGGAGATTGCAGTTCCAGTCATGCTGTGCCCGAAGGCTAAGGCCCGTCATTGCGCCTTGGCGGGTTGGGCGAAATGAGAGTCCAGTAAGAAAAAAGTGGAAGCCGACGCTTGCGTCAGCAGAGAAAGGAGGAGCTAAGTGAAGAAAGGTGCAGGAGTAGCACTCGTAGTTTTGCTTTTCGCGTTGGGAGGGGTGGTCTATGCCGACCCCATACTCGGCGCCGGGGCGAGCACCGGCCCGAAAGGAATGCTTATCGTTGAACCTCACTTCACATACCTCGACTTCCAGGAATTCTATGACGAGCGAAGTGGTGATTGGAAGGATTTCGGGCCGGGGCAGAAGGCTGAATTCGAAATGGTTCTCCTACAGGTCACCTACGGCATAAGCGAGCGGGTCTGGCCCCGAATTAACATCCCCTACTGGTGGAGAGAAATCAGCATGGGCCCCGTCAAGGGGAGCTCCAACGGAATCGGCGACATAATGGTTGACCTCAAGACGAAGTTGATAAAAGGAGAGAACCTTCAGCAAGGGCTGGTGTTGCTGACGGGGCTAAAACTCCCGACCGGCGATAGCGACGAAGTGCCTCGTCTCGGCGATGACTCGTTCGCGGCCGGAGGGGGACTTACCGCGAGCAAGAGATTCGGCCCCGTCCAGCTCAACGGTTTCGCCGCCTGGTGGTTCAAGGAGAACAGCGATTACATCCAAAATGATGAGCTTGAGTACAGCGCCAGCGCTCAGATACTGCTTTCCAGAAGCGTGATTCCGAACGTAGAGCTTTACGGCAAACGTGAGGAGGGCGGTGACGAAAGAAGCCTCAACATGATTTTTGGTCTCCAGTACTGGCCCTCGAGGAAACTATTGCTCGAAGCAGCCGTACAGATTCCGGTGGACAACAAGGGCGGTCTCAAATACGACGCCGCGCCGTACATCGGCCTCATGGCCTTATTCTAAGACCTGTCCATCCCGTCATCGTGAGTATCTCTGGCGGCCGCTGGGTTGCTCTCCGGGGGCACGCTCGGTAACCTTTCGGCAAGTGGGGAGAGGGACCTTTTTACCTTTCCGCCGGGAAGGTCGGTACAGAGCGCAACCCTGACAAATCTTTCGCGGCAGGTGCGAAGAAAAAGGGTGGACGACAGAGATTCAGATGTCTTGTTCTTTTTCCTTGACGATGTGAAGGAGGTCTTCAGGAGAGCGGGCGGCGAGAAGCGCGTCTCGAACTCCCTTGCTGCTGAGGAGCTTGGCGAGCCTGGCCAGTGCTCGGACGTGCGGTCCGGGATTGTTTTCCTCGGCTACCAGTATGAAAATCAGATGTGCAGGTTGGCCGTCAGGCGCCTGGAAATCAATGCCCTCTCTGGAAATTCCTAAGGCGGCCACAAGCCTGTCCACGGCAGAGGTCTTGCAGTGAGGAACGGCAACCCCATTGCCTATGCCGGTGGTCATGATTCTTTCCCTGTCAACGATTGCTTTAAGGACAGTTTCACTGCCCCCGATCTTTCCAGTGCTGTCGAGGACGTCAACCATTTCCTCCAAAACATCGTCTTTCGTCTTGGATTCCAAAGACATTACGATAGAATCGCTGTCCAGCAACTCGTGCAAATACATCAACAACTCCTCCGATTAGCGTCCGGGTAAGAGGAAAGAGAATGCGGATTCCATGCTTTTATTGTACAATACCAAAACGCGTCCAGAAATCAAGTTATATCTTTACGGCAAGGTGGGCATGAAGGCTGTTATTCTTGCGGCGGGAAAAGGAACGAGAATGAGGAAGGTAAGCCTGGGGCTTCCGAAGGTATTGCTGCCCCTCGGCGAGCGGACAATCGGCGATAACCTTGTGCTGGGGCTGAAAGAAGCCGGCGCCTCGGAGATCCTCGCTATCGTCGGGTATATGGAGGAACAGGTTAGGGACCATTTCGGAGACGGATCGTCTCTGGGCGCTCGGATTCATTATCTTCGGCAGGATGAGCCCCTGGGCACCGGGCACGCGGCGGCTTTGGCGCGCGATTTCGTGGGACAGGAATCGTTTTTTGTGCTCGCCTACGGAGACATAGCCACCCCAAAAGAGAATTGCGCAGGGCTCGTCGCCGATTTCCGGAAGTGCTCACCTGAGGCGAGCCTCTCCATACATCCCGTCAATGACCCGTCGAAGGGCGCCGCGGTGTATGTCGAAGACGGATACATGGAAAATCTCGTCGAAAAACCCCCTAAGGGAAGCTCTACGACCCACTTCGATAACGCCGGAATATACGTTTTCACTCCGAAGGTGTTCGACATGCTGGCTCGGGTCGGACTTTCGCCAAGAAAGGAATACGAGCTGACTGACGCTCTGACATTTCTAACCGAAAGCGGCCACAGAGTCAGAGCCTACGAGCTCGGTGGATTCTGGTCGAATGTGAGCTCCCCCGAGGACCTCCTCGAGGTGAACCGAACCATGATTGACAGGCTGAGCGGGAACCGGAGAGCAATTGCCAGAGGAACCGCTGCGGGCGGGGAGGTCTCTCCATTGGCCGTGGCTCAGCGTGGGGCGAAGTTGGGGAAATGCTCGATAGGCGACTACACAATCGTCGGCCGAGGCGTACAGGTCATGGATGGGGCGAGGGTGAGCCACGCCATCGTCTGCCGGGACGCCGTTGTCGGCGAGGACGCAGTCCTCGATTACGTATTGGTCAGGCCGGGGTGCGTCGTGAAATCCGGCGCCAAGCACGCCGGCACAGAGAATAGGGTGCTCATTTTGCCCGACGAGGGCTGAACGCGGAAAAGAACTACCCGAGCGGGACCTTACCTTTTCAGCACCGCGATGGCGCGGGACGCTCTTATTCCTCACCACCTGGCTTTTTGTTTTGGTCTTTCTTCAGCATCTGATAGATTCGCCGAAGAAGGACGCTGTTTTTCTCAGAGGTGAAGGCTGACGTGTAAAGCATTCGCAGGATATTGATGACGAGGAGAATCTGGAAAAGAATGATGGCGATAATGGGCAGCGTCGTCTTGAGAACCTCCGGAACTGCGATTGTCCCGAAGCGCTCCGGAGGAAGCACCTTCCCATCAACAACAACGCAATAGAGAGCCACCATCGCGCAGAAAGCTATATCGAACAGGATGAAATCCTGTATCCTGCGAAACATGGCGCGGGTAGTAAGTTGTTTGCCTTGCCCGGCGGGGTCGCTCAGACGAGGTTTCTCGCACTGCCCGCAAAACTCGAGGTCATCGTTATTAAACTCTCCACACTCACACTTCCACATGATGTTCACCTCCGCGCCTTTGTCCCCAAAAAACATCCATTACTCTATGCTCTCCTTCGGGCAGCGTCAAGCCAAAAACTTTTTCAGGCGTGATGCCTCAATCTCGGGCGGATACCTCGCCAAGGCGGCGGAGGGAAAAAGGGAAGAGAAGGGTGACGCAAAGGCGCAGAGTCGCAGAGAGAAGAATGAGAAGGATTCCGTCGTCGCCTGCCGTGGCAGGGGCCTCTTGCCTACAAGTGCTCATCCCGCGTTCCGCGGGACCTCCGCCCAGATGCCACGAGGGCGCTTCGTCAGATCCGAGCGCGGCGCCATCGTTTTGCCTTCAGAGCACACAGAGACGAGCGCTGGCCAAACAGGAAAACGCCCCCCCCGCGAGGCTCGTCAACCGCCCGTGGGACTGTCATGAGCGCCCACCGGAGATGGGCAAATATTCTCTCCGCGCTCTCCGCTGAGTTCGCTTTCCCCCGAGACAGAGGCGCCACTGTGCGACCGAGAAAAAGATTGAAGCACGTCTCCGGCGAGGCTATAGTGCTTTTGGGCTTGGCCGCGGGATCCGTGGGCCCGTTCTCGGCAAAAATGGCAGGCATGGCGACGCGGCGCACCCTGCGACGAGGAGTGGGAATTGGCGTTCATCCCATTGCGGCCGACCGGTCGGCGGCATGAGCCTTTCCCGTTCTGGGAGAGCTTTCGAAGGGAGGTCGTGTGGAAATCCTTTTTTTGCTCGCAAGTTCAAGGAGAAGCGCTGGATGGCCTCCAGTTGTAAGTGCGAAACGCCTTTGGCTGTTCTGTTTGAGCTTGGCAATGTGCGCGGCTGGCGTGTTTCCCAGCGGAAATGCCGCGGCCGGCGACGCGGAGCATCCTCCGGATAAGAAGTCCCCCCTGGCGAAGGTGTCGCTCGGGCCTCGCGATACAGACTTCAATAGCCACGGATACAAAATCTGCAACGTGGTGAGAGTTCAGCGTTCTCTAAACGCTCTCGGAATCGCCGCCCTGCTCGGCAAGGCGAAAAAAGTCGGAAAGTACGTTGAACTCCCGAAACGCCTCGAGGCTTCCGAGAGGGGGGAATATTTCCTCGTCACCTGGAAGTATTCCGGAAAGAACCCGCCTCGGAGGGCAGTTCTCACGTTCGAGTACAAGTTGTCCAACGAAGAGCGCCTCGAAAGTCTAACGAGAGAATACTCCGACCTCAAGCGGGGGCGGCGCCGCGTGCGGATAGACAATATCGGAGAGCGTTACCGGCAGAAAGGACGCATCGAGTACTGGCGGGTCAGGCTCTTCGCCAAAGGGGAGTTGGTCGCCAGAAAGGAATCTTTTCTATGGCCTGCCTTCAAGGGCGAGGAGGAAGTCCACAAGCGGGGAGGAGTTTGATTTTCACTGTCCTTCCCAGTTGGGGAGCCGTGCCGTGCTTGCTCCAGGAAAAGCTCCGGCGAGGCAGCCTTATAGTTGGCCGCGATACCAGGTTTGCTTATCTCTTTCACGCACGGAGACCAAAGCTATGAACCTCAAGACGATGCTCGAAGCCTCTACCGAGAAATACCCCGATAAGGACCTGTTTTTCTTTGAAGGCCGCTCCGCGACGTATGGCGATTTCAACTGCGAGACAAACCGCCTTGCCCACGGCTTGATGGGGGCTCTATCGGTTGAGAAGGGAGATAGAGTCGCCATTCTTCTGAGAAATCGCCCGGAGTTCCTGACGGCTCTGTACGCGGTGTTGAAATGCGGGGCTGTGGTCGTGCCGGTCAACACTTTCCTCGCACCGGACGAGATATGCTTCGTGCTCGACGATTGTGAGGTTAAGGTTCTCCTCACCGAAAGCTGCTTCCTCGAACACCTCAAAGGGATTCCTGCCCGTGCTAAGACTTTGCGTTCGATTGCCCTGATTGACGGTGAACCTCCCGATGAGCGCTATCTCCCTTATGAAAAGGTAGTTGAGGATGCTCCCTCCGCCAACCCGGACGTTTCGATCGGCTCGGACGACGACGCGATTTTCCTTTACACCTCCGGCACGACCGGCAATCCGAAGGCGGCGGTTCTCTCTCACCGCAACTTCGTTGCGAACGTGGACAGTTGCCAGAAACACCTATCTCTCGTCCCGGAGGACCGCTTTCTCCTCGTCCTGCCGATGTTTCATTCATTCTGCATGACGGTGAACTGCCTTCTGCCGGTTTACATCGGAGGAAGTGTTATCATGCTCGAGTCCATCCGCCCCTTCGAGAAGATGCTCCGTGCCATCGCCGTCCACAAGCCCACGGTTCTGGCTGCCATGCCGCAGCTCTACAATGTTCTGGCGAGGGCCGACCTCCCGGAGGAAGTGTTACGCTCTTTCAACCTCCGAGCCTGCGTCTCCGGCTCCGCCGCCCTTCCGGAAGCTGTGCTGAGAGCGTTCGAAGAAAAGTTTCCTTCGCCCCTTCTGGAGGGCTATGGGCTATCCGAAACAGCGCCCGTCGCAGCCATCAACCCGCTGGAGGGCGTCAGGAAAGTCGGCTCCATAGGCATTCCCATCCCCGGGGTTGAGATTAAGGTATTCGACCAGCACGACAACGAGGTTCCCGTGGGCGAGGTTGGGGAGCTGGTCATTCGCGGCCTAAACGTCATGAAGGGCTATTTCAAAAGACCCGACGAGACCGCCGAAGTTTTCCGCAGCGGCTGGCTGCATACAGGCGATATGGGCAAAACGGATGAGGACGGCTATTTCTACATCGTGGATCGGAAGAAGGAACTTATCATCTCAAAGGGAATGAAGATATACCCGCGACAGATCGAGGAGTTGCTCTATGCCCATCCCAAAGTCGTTGACGCCGCCGTCGTCGCCAAGCTGCACGAAACTCAGGGGGAAATCCCTGTCGCTTTCATAAGCCTGAAGGAAGGACTGGAGGCCTCCAAGGCCGAGTTCATAGATTATCTCAAGCCGAAAGTTGCGCGGTACAAAGTGCCGCGAGAGGTCATCTTCATAAAAGAGTTTCCCAGGGCGCCCACAGGCAAAATCCTCAAACGGCGATTGAGGGAGATGATGCCTTAGCGCCAGGTTCTCTGCGTCTCTGCGCCTTTGCGTTAAAAGAGACAAAAGTGTGAAACGCAGAGGCGCAAGTGAAAAAGGCGATGGATATTTCGGAAAGAGACATATACAGAATCGTTGACGTGAACCTCAACCGTGCGCGGGAGGGGCTGAGGGTCGTCGAGGAAGTCGCCAGATTCGTCCTGGAGGACAAAGCCCTCCAGAAAAAGACCAAGTCCCTGCGACATAAGCTGGCTTCTCTGTTTGCTTCTGTCGCCCGGAAGGGAAGACTCAAGTTTTCGACTTCGGAAGCGGCAGGGCGAGTTGACCGCGGACTTCTGATTGACCGGGGGCGCGACGCTGCCGGCGACGTGGGCAAGGATTCTCTCACGGAGAGCGAGACGAGAAGGGCAACAACCGGTGACCTCCTTCAAGCCAACTTCGCCAGAATCGAGGAGTCCGTGCGGGCCCTGGAGGAGTTCACGAAGTTCTTTTCCGGCGAGCTTTCAGTCCGTTTGAAAGCGATGCGGTTCGAGGTTTATAGCCTCGAGAAAGACTACGCGCGAGCCGCCCATCGAGTCGCGAACGTCCGCTCCCTGAAGCGCGTCGGATTGTATCCAATCATTGATAGGGAAACCATTGGCGACGTCGACCCGCTCGGAGTTGCCCGACAGCTTCTCGTCCCCGGCGTGAGAATCGTCCAATATCGGGACAAGGTCTCTTCCGCCGCGGAGGTGTGCGAGGTCTGCGCCGGGCTGCGGGACATCACCTTGCGAAAAGGGGTTATCTTCATCGTGAACGATCGCGTTGACGTAGCGCAGGCGTGCGACGCCGATGGAGTCCATCTCGGGCAGGACGATATTCCGGTCAACGCTGCGCGACGGCTTCTCGGCTCACGGAAAGTCATCGGCAAGTCAACCCATTCCTTGACGCAGGCTCGCAGGGCAGAAAAGGAGGATGTTGACTATATCGCGGTTGGCCCCGTATTCTCTACTCCGACCAAACGCGGGGCACGGGCGGTCGGTCCGGAACTAATCGCCAGAGTGAGAAGGGTAACGGATAAGCCGATTATTGCCATCGGCGGAATCAATCGCCGTAACCTCGGCGAAGTGCTGGAGAAGGGCGCCGACGGAGCTGCTGTGATTTCCGCGATTCTGAAAGCAAAAAACATCCACGCCGCCTCGGTTGCCCTGAAGAACATCTCTCGCAGAAACTTGAGGAACGCGACCTAACGCCCTGTAAGACGAATGACCTGCCGCTGTCAGCCCGCAGGCACTCGCGGTTCGCAGGTCTCTCCTAACTCATGACGGAGGAAAACATGCCTCACTACCTTGTGACCGGAGGAGCCGGATTCATCGGCTCGAACATCGCCACGGAGCTTGTTCGCCGAGGCGAGAATGTCCGCATCATTGATAATTTTGTAACCGGAAGAAGGGAAAATCTGGACGAGGTCTCGGACGGAGTCGAGCTTATCGAGGGCGACATTTGCGTTCCGGAGCACATCCGGGAGGCGGTTTCCGGGGTGGACTACGTTTTGCACCAGGCGGCAATCCCTTCGGTCGAGCGTTCCGTCAGGGACCCTGCGATGACAAACAAAGCCAATGTGGATGGCACAGTGAACCTCCTCATCGCCTCGCGGGACGCAGGAGTCAAAAGAGTGGTCTTCGCCTCGTCATCGTCGGTTTACGGCGACTCGCCCAGCCTTCCCAAGACCGAAGATATGGCGCCCAACCCCCTTTCTCCGTACGCCGCCAGCAAGCTTATCGGCGAATATTATTGCACGATTTTTCAGAACCTCTTTGGCTTGGAGACTATTTGCCTGAGGTATTTCAACGTCTTCGGGCCGAGGCAGGACCCCGCCTCCCAGTACGCGGCGGTCATCCCGTTATTCATCGCGGCTGTTGCGTCGGACCAGCAGCCGGTCATCTATGGCGATGGGCTTCAGTCCCGAGACTTCACCTTCATCGAGAACGTCGTCCGGGCGAATCTCACGGCGTGCTCCGCTCCGAAAGAAGCCACCGGACAGGTTTATAACATCGCCTGCGGAGAACAGTTCACCCTTCTCGACCTGCTCGATGAGCTTGGGCGAATCCTCAACAAAAAGCCGCGGCCGGTCTTCGACGAGCCTCGACAGGGCGACGTTAAGCATTCCCTGGCGGATATATCGCTCGCGAAAAAGCGCCTTTCTTTCGAGCCGGACGTCTCCTTCGCGGAAGGTCTCCGCCGGACCGTCGCCTGGTTCACCTGAGCCGGGTGCGGGTGTATTTCCGTGGCAAGGTATGGATGAATCCCTTGTTCGAGAAGCCCGGCTGAAGCCGGCTCCCACGACAGAGACGGCGTATATGATGACCACCAGCTGAAGCAGGTGGCTAAGGGGGCGCCGGCTAACCGGCAGGGCGGAATGACGACAGCGACCTAATGGAGGGAAGCCTGCCCGATATGCCACGATTTCGCAGCCACACCCCCTGACCCGGCGCCTCGTGTCTTCTTAGTGGGTTGATCTGGGATTATCTCTCGCCGGGGAAGCGAGTCCAGCAGGCGAGCGGTCTCCGGTGAATCGGGCCAAAGCTGATAGCCGGGCGCGGTCAATCGCCGGGAGCAGGATCGCCGCCAGGATGGCGACAATGGCAATCGCCACCAGCAACTCGATGAGTGTGAAGCCCCTGGACCTTTTCAAAAGAGAAGACCCCTGAAGGATCCATCCCCTGCCGTTCCGCGCGCTCCCACGCAGGGCGGCGAAAACGTGGCATTTTGGAACGTCATGGCGAGCGTTCCATGTGTATCTTGGTGGGGGAAAATCTATCAAAACCTTTGTGCACCCTTGTGAATTGCGGCAGAATGACTGCGAAAAGCATGATCAAAAAGAGAATTAAACCTATGACAAAAGCGACGATTTTGTACTTTGCATACAGCTTAATGCCTTCATTTAACGTACCACCGAGATTGTCGCTCTCAAAAAAACCTTTTTGGCTTCTTCCTCTTACGTCCCGGGCATTCGCGTTTCTCGTTACCCATTCCCCACAGTACTTACATTTTAATGCTTCATCTGGGATTTCAGAAGTGCAATAGGGACACTTTTTCATAATAACCTCCACATCTCCATCACAACTACAACTGTACTACCCGACGAATCTGCCGAACGGGGCAGACCTCCGAGCGTGCCATCTTGCCTATCACGAATTTCTATCCTTGTTCCGTCACTCAAAGTTCTCCTGCGCCCACGTTTCATACTCATTCTTCTCAATCTGGGTCTCGACATCATCGGGAAGCTCTCGCAAGAAATCAAGCCCGGTTTTTCGCTCAATGTCTTCAATAGTGCAGAGATGGTTAAGAACCTTGTCTTTTCTTGGCGTGTTCTGGTCGAAGATGAAGCTGGCTGACTTGATTGAATCGGGGGTTTTTCCCGGCTGAACAAGGACGATTTTCCAGTACCCGGATGGCACCCTGTGAGGCTCATCCGCCTCAGGCAGCGAGGGCATCTTCCTCTCAAATAAGGGCCCCGTCATCACATACACCACCTTGCTGGCTTCAACGATCTTCCTGACATCATTCTCAAGCTCTCGCCACGCCCCCTGATTGAGGTCAGACTTCTGCGGCGTTATGTTCGAAAGGAAATTGGTTTCCGCCCAACAATTTGTGCCCTTAAAGGAACCCAGGGGCGCCTGGTGGCCTCGATCAACCTTGAGGGCGGCGTGAGCGCTCCTGTAATCCTCTGGCTCCAATGTTTCCTCGTCGCTAAGCCACGGGTCAGCTTTCCAATTACGACTTGTCTTCGCGTCGCCGATTACGGTAGCTTCGTCGAGGCGGTAGGCGACCCAATCGGCGAACTTAGTTTCATCGTTTGAAGAAAGGGCGTATATGTCCCTGATGACTAAATCGTTCGTTGCGGGCGTGCCGGTGGGATAGCCGTAGAAGAAGTGTTTGCAATGAATCTCAGGATAGACGGGGCTTTCCACACGTGTAAGAGCGACAAGAAGCGCTCCCGCCAATATGACAAGCCCGACGCAAAGAAGATTGCGAATTTTACAAGACATGACAGACACCCCCGTTCTGTGGATTTCACGCACGACATTTCCCCGCAGCCATCGGTGTAATCCGCTCTGACTGCATCGGCTAAAATCCTACCTTTTTTCGCGCAGTCCTGTCAACGTCGCCGGGCGGAGGGAGCGCGGCCGCGTCTCTGTGGCATGCTCCGACGCCTGGTTTTGAACGTGTCCCGTCTCACGTTGACGTGGTGGATATGTTCGTTCTATCGCACAACGGAGAACGCCACGCTTTCCTTTCCGCCTGCCTTCAGCGGGCACCAAACTTAGCCACCGGCTTTAGTCGGTGGTATCGGATACGAGATTCTTCTCGTGATAGCCGGCTTCAGCCGGGCTTCTCGACCAAAGGATTCATCCATAACTCGCCACGCAAATACGGCCGCACCCGGGCGGAGGGGTGCGGCTGCGTTTGATGAGGCCGGGGCTGGAAACGCGGCAAGGTCGAAATCTTGTGGTGCTCGCAGCCGAAAGAGTGAGCAACAGAGAATACAAACCTCGACCAGAACCGGCGCGCCAGTTCTCCACCCTGCTTACCACGGGGAGTGCGACGGGCCTCCCCTACATCTACCGTCGAATCAATCCCTTCACCGCGAGAGGATGTCACCCAAAGCAGAGGGAAGCCTAATCTGCGGCGGAAATTCAGTCGCGGCCGGGACAAAGAACAGCCCCGCCGGAAAGACGGGGCTGTTCGCTTCTGGCTTCGCTGCGGGATCATTCCGCGCGGACGCGATAGAATCCGCTGGAGCCGGAAATCGCAACATCCGACGAGCTCGTACCGGTGAGCGGACCCGCTACCTCACTCCACGCGCCGGTCAAATCGGCGGTGTAGTCAATGTAGTAGCTCTCGGTACCGAACACGCTCCACGTGACACTCAGCTTGCCCGCAGCGATACCGACCGAGAGGATAACTCCCTTCGGCGGCTTCGGTGTCGGCTTCGGCTCGCCGGAGACCATGACGTTGTCAATGGCGAACCACCAGTCCCACGTAGCGTCGTAAAAGTGCCACCTGAGCTGGAAGGTCTTTCCGTCGTAAGCCGACAGGTCCAGCTTCTCCGGGCTGCTGTCAATTGCCGGATCGAGGTTGGGGTCAATTGAGTTCACGTTGTAGGACAGCAGGTTGACCCAGCCGCCGCCGACCTCCCGGATGTCCACCTCCGCAACCTGAGTGTGGTCTGCGTCGTCCGGATAGACCCTGAAGTTTTTGCCGAAGTCGAGTTTCAGCCTTATGTACTCGGTGCAGTCTATGTCCGGGGTGACGAGTTCCTCGTTGAGGTCCGCCGTGCCGACGAGGTCGCTGTCGGAAATCACGTAGTTGCCGGTCATGCCCGCAATTGCGGGATTCCGGTCGTCCGTCTCATCGCCCAGATAGTTGCCCGCGGTGTTCCACAGACGCCACCCCACGTCCGGCTCGCCTGAGCCATTGGTCACGTCCCAATTGCCGACAGTCTCCAGGTCGCTCCAGTCGTAAAGGTTGGTATAGCCCTCGAAATCGTCCTCGAAGATGGCCTCGCGACTTATTGCTAGGTTGAAGCCAAGGCCTATCTGGTCGAGGTTCAACTCTCCGGACGCCAACTTCACCCTCAAGGTATGCTCTCCCGGAGTCGTCCGGAAAGCATCCTCCAACGGGAACCAGTGCATGGCGTGCCAACTGTCGGTATCATACGTGATGCTTCCGATAAGACCCTCATCCCAGTAAAGCTCAACTGTGCCGCCGTTGGGGCAGGAGATTCTCAGGCCTATCCGGGCCCAGCCGTCGGTCGGGTCCTCAGGCCCCGGCTCAGGAACGGCGAAGGTGTACCGCCACCAGTCGCCGACGGTGACCCAGCCGATGTCGGTGTGGTATTTGTCCGTTGTGCCGTCGTCGAGGATGGTCTCCATCCCGCAGTTGTCGTTCGGGCGGTAGAAGCGGCGGGTGTCATCCACCGGAATGTCGGTGGCGAAGAAGAAGTCGTAATCCGCCGGCGTGCCGACTTCATCGGAGGAGGGCGCCTCGTTGGCGGCGTCGCAGTTTTCCGATCCGGGATAGAGCCCTCCGCCGTAGTTGTAGTTCTCCGCTTCCCTGATTGTCGGCACGCTTACCGTCGCAGGTTCCGTCGCCTCGCAGAAGGGGCCTTCCACGCCGTTCTTGTTGACCGCCATTACTTTATAGCTGTAGGTGCTCCAGTCGGAAAGGCCCTCCGTGTAGGACGTCTCCCTGGTAAAGGCCACCTCCACCCAGTCGGCGCCATCCAGGCTGCGATAGACACGATAGGCATCAGCCCCTTCTTCCGGCGGCGGACTCCAGCTCAGTTGCGCCCCGAACATCGTGTCCAGAGATACGTACTGAGGCGCAGAGGGAACGGCGTACATCTCGGTGTCGCCGAGAGTCTCCTCTCCGTTAACGTCTCCTGCGAATGCCAGACCCGCCGTACTGCCCGCCGGAACCGACAGCGAGTAGGATATGACGGCAGAGGACACGCCATCGAAAGTCCAGGTGAGCGTTCCGGCTCCCGCGGTTCCGCCGCCATCATCAGCGACCGTCACGCCCTCCGGGAGGACTTCATTGACCGCTATGGTTCCGGGAAGATGGTCTGGGTCTGCCCTAACTGAAACCTCTACATTCACCGTGCCCGGCGAAGCATACGACACGGGCAGAGCCCTCAGACCATAAGCAACCGGGAGAGGACTCCGAACCGAAAGCGCGTACGAAAGGTCGGTGAAAGGAATATCGTTGGCGTCGGTGAGCCTCGCGGCAATGTAGTTGTCTGAACCGCCTTCCTCAAGCCTGAGGGTCATGGAGTTGACTCCCTCATTCAGAATGAAGTTACTCGAATGCTCTGTGTCGAGGTCCCACGAGTTATCGGAATGCGCTATCTCGCCATTGTTCCATATGCGAATCTCATCGTCGTAACGGGCATGCGCGCGTGCTTCCCGCTCCTCCGGCGAGAAGATGTAGATGTGATAAATCTGCCCGAAATTCTCAAGATTCTGGCCTGCTCGACGTCCTAAGAGGTTATCGTCCAACATGAAAATCCCATTGTCCCTGTGGATCGGCGTCCAGACCATCGGATTGACCGTCGTGCTTATCCCCGTGTCGGTGAAGTCGTACTCCTCCCCCTCCACAGGATTGACGGTTGCCTGCCCACCCCAATTCGCGAGATAGTCGTTGGTGTCGAGGCTTATATCGAGCGGGCCGAGAAAACGGTCCTCCGGCGTATTGCCCAGGTGCAGGAGGTCCTGGAAGTAGTACGTCGGCAGAGGCTTTGTCTCGAACACCGAGTTGGTCACGTTGACGTTCACCACGTCGCTGCCCGTGCCGCCCTCGCCATCGTCCACGTCCAGCCGGAAGGTGAGCCTTTGCACGTACGGCCATATCTCCGGAGCGGTGAAAGAGCATGTCGCGGCGCCGGGGTCGCTCAGAGTCACCTCCGGCCCCGCGGTTTGAACCCAGGAGTAAGTGAGGGCGCCGGTGGCGGTCTGGGAGCCTGTGCCATCGAGATTCACAACTGTTCCCTCGACCACCGTCTGGTCAACGCCCGCGACAGCGGTCGTGGTGACGTTTTTCACCGTGATGCGGACATCGTCGTCCGTTCCCTCGTTCGTCCCATCACCAGCCGTCAGCGAGAACACGAGAACCGTGTCCTCCTCCACAGCCGGAGCGGGGAAGCTCGTGACGCCGGCGGTCGCGTCGGCGATGGCCACAATGGGGCCGCTCGTCTGGCTCCACGAGTAGCTCGTAATATCTCCTATCAGCGACATGGAATAGCTGCCGTCGAGAGTGGCGGTGCCATTCTCCGGAACTTCCGCGTCCAGTCCCTGAACGACGAGATCACCTCGCGTCTGGTCGCCATAGACCTCCAGCTCCGCTACCGAGGTGAACGTGTTCATGCCGCCGGGCGTGCCGAAGATTCGTATCCCTGTTCCCCTGACGGCGCCGAAGGTGATTGTGTATCTGGTGAAGTCTTTTCGCCCTCCAGGACTGTTAGTGAAGTCGTAGTCGGGGATGAACTGTACGTTCGGGGCGTCCAGCCACGTCGTGCCATCGTCCGTGTACTCAACGGT